>Ga0209284_10003969_pt1 | contig 17344 bp, 11 predicted proteins | sample FRY03_FD_187211 | JGI IMG/M metagenome (GOLD analysis project Ga0209284, IMG submission 187211) | Freshwater microbial communities from Lake Fryxell liftoff mats and glacier meltwater in Antarctica - FRY-03 (SPAdes) (version 2) | ecosystem: Environmental > Aquatic > Freshwater > Ice > Glacier... | reverse complement strand
GGATAAAATAAAGCCCGATCACGATTTTTTTACTGTTCAATACCAACACAATACCCGCAGAATCGTGGTTAGATAGGTTAGCAGCAGAATTTTATTTATGCCCGCAAGTTCTTTTCAAATAGTTAATCTGGCTTCTATGCCATAGGTAAACAAGCCAATGGTTACCTTTGAATTTTTGTGTCCGTTCGGTGAAAACCCTTCTTGCGCGGCATGTTAGCCTAGGAGTTTTCAATAACTCGAGGGAGAACAAGCAATGTCGATTAGAAAAAATCCTAGATCAGAACAACGCTGGCGGGATATTATCAAAGATTGTCAGGAAAGCGGGGTAATCGATCCGGTCTTATTGCCTACGGCGTGGAATATCCGAAGGGGCATTTCATTACTGGCGTAAAAAATTACTCCGCCAATTAGAACCAAAACTACACTCATCCCCAACTCCAACCTTTGTTCCCGTGCGTTTGCTAAATCAAACAAGTTTTCGAATCAAGGCAAAGCAAAGCGGTGCCTTGTTTACAAGAATTAAAATCTTGGCTCGAAAAACAACGGGCTGAAGTATTGCCTAAGTGTCCCATGGCTGAAGCGATTAATTGCACCATCTTATGGTTGTCACCCACCAACGACTTTCATGCCCACATAGATAACATGGCTTGGAATTGGCGCAATCTGCCTGATGATCGGGTTCGTTTTAGTATTTCCCCCCACTTCAATCACCACCATTCAAATGAGCACGCACTTACCGAATTCCTTTGGTTTGAAGAACACCTTAAAGCCGCTGCATTTAAGATGCCACAAACACCGCAGATGGCTCTCGATACCAAAACGGCTGATGGCATTCCGGTAATTACTGTCACGCCTGATGAATCAAAACCGGTGCAGCGTGTCGATATTTACTATTCGTTTGATCCTCACGCGTTGACTCGTTTCTGGAGCGATGCCAAGGCGATTAGGGTAGGGGCGCAATGGAAGGCAACCTGCCCAGTGATGAATCTGCAAGATCCGATTTTTGTCTTTGCCAATGTTGTTTATGAAACCCCTGCACAATATTCTGCCGCATCCTAAACAATGCGCCCTAAGAACTTTGCAACTTTTGCCATCAGCTCTCGAATGCTTTCGGTAACACCCGCCCAATTGCAGAAATCTTGCGTGAAGGCTACGGATAAACCCGACCGGTTGATTGCTGATGGCACCCGAGGTTGGCACGATTGGTATTTGCTAAACTGGGACAATCCACCCTTAAGACTGCAGCCACCCGCAAGCTTAAAGATCCAAAAAGGCGTGGCCCTGATGGTGCTACTCTTCATTTTGAAATCAAGTTCCTAACCGATAATCAGGTTGTGCTTACCTTCAACTGTAATGCTTGGGGTGCGATCCATCCGGGTAAGCCCGCAATCGATTATAGGGCGGCCAAAGAATTAAAAGGTTTGCCAGATTGGCAACAGGTATCTGTTAGCTTGAAGGATCTTGTTTCGATCGATGCAAAAGTGACGCCACTTACCAACTGGCAATCGGTGACCGAGTTTAGTATCAGCCCCAGTGGCACAGCTTTAAAAGATGGCAAGAAGCTGAAAGTAGGAGGCAAAGCATGGAAGGGCCCCGAGAAATTCGCAACCTGCGATGGGTGGGCGGAGAATATCAAAATTAATAGGCTTGCGCTTAGAAATAAACGATGCCAATCTATCTTTGGTCTAGTGTTTAAATTAATGGTACAAACTCGATACTTGGCAAGGGCAAAATGAAATACACACTTACGATGTTGGTAGCCTTGCTTCTGGGGCCGGTTGTGATTTTCCAAGCTGCAGAACCTGTGGCTGGCCGTAAAACGCATTTGATAACGCTGGGAAAAACCAATGCAATAGAAGTGGAATTTCAAGTTGGTCCGGTGGGTAAAATGGGATTGGTGTTTAAGTTTGCCAGTGGGCAGAGCCAAACCTTGCTTGGAGTGGTAAAGGCGGATCAGTTATTGCGCCAAGTGGAGAAATCAGGGAAGAAGATATTAGAAAAAGAACCCATGCCAGATGGTTATATCGAGTTCCAAGGGGCGGGTTTAAAGTATCGTCTTCATAGTCGACCTTATCTCGCCCGTTACACCGAGGCCCAGGGAACTGGGTTGGCAAAAGTATGGCAGAATCTGCCACCCGCATCGAACCGCTGGGTACCCTTAGAGGTTCGTGCAGATAATGCAGGGGCAGAGGTTTGGATGGAGGGGCGCTATTGTGGTCGCATTAATAGTGCAAGCAGATTGATTGAAGTCAGCTTGCAAATGGAGGCGGAGGGCGCAGCTCGTGGGGTGCGTTCGTTTACTTATGAAACAAGCAGCAGGTTTTTATCCTTGGATGTGAAGTACCTTGCCCAACCTGGGGTGATGGATCAAGCAACTATTTCCTTGAAGCCTAGAAAGCAGCAGATTGAAGATGTGCCAATATTAGTAGTGGAAGGTGGTAAAAATGCTGATGTAGGCAAGGCAAAGGAAATGCAGGGAACTCGGGTGCTTGAGACGGATGAAAATACATCGCGCACCGCATTGGATGGTATGCCCGAGTCTCTGCACTTCTCGATTCCGCAAGCGTTTTATAAATGTGCATGGGTGTTATGCGCAGTGGAAGCAGATTTAAACAAGGATCCCGTGCTGACTACTCGCCTTACACGCTTTGCCATTTCAGGCCGCGGTGAGGCGATGGCAGATACCAGCATTACATTACCCCGCAATGGAGAGCAACCCAGCGAGGGCATCAAGCAGGTGGGCAGCGTTACCTATGGTGCATTCGATGGGAAAACGACGACCACACCCTTGTATCTTGTGCGGGTGGATTTAAAATCGGGTGACATCCTTGATATACTCGCAGACACTCAGGATTCCTATGCTGCGATGAAAATTGGCCCTTATCTTGATTTTGAGTTTCTGGGGCGATGTGGCGGCCTTGAATTGCAGCGTGACAAGCGGCGTAAACCAGTGCCAACCTCGACCAGTGCCGTTCATATTTTTGGTGCTACTTTAGAAAAGCTACCTGTGGAAGTACGACTCAAGCAGGCGCAACCTGGCAATATTTTTCATAATGATGAAACACCTGAGACCACATTTTCGCTGCGGTCCTTAGTGCCGGGAAGTTATTCGCTGCGTTGGAAAATCAGGGATATTAAAGGCCAAACTCTTGCCAGTCATGAGAAGACAGTTGCTTTGGAAAGCATTGGTGCCGAGGCGGACATTACTCTTCCGCTTACTATGCCCGATATTGGATGGTACGGCCTACGGATAATTTTGCTCGACCAGGCAGGTCAGGTTATTCTGCAGCATAACGCTTCTTTTGCCCTGCTTGGGAAGGATACGCGCACCGCAGGATACGAATCTCCATTTGGAACATGGTGGTTTAATGGCGTTCATTACACAACACGCGATGTCAAGGTGGCGGGCCCGATGTTGTTCAAGGCGGGTATGCGCCGTACTACTATGGGTTGGACCAAAGATTCTGAAGCCGAACTTGCCCCTTGGAAAGTTTCGCTCAACCAGATCAACTGGCCCTTTCGTCTGGTTGATCTCAAAGATTGGCCCGCAGCGGAAGTCCGTGCCGAAAAGGTGATTGGCGACCTTCTTAAACGGTTCCCCCATTGCCAGTACATTGATTTGTTTCATGAAAGCTACGATCCTGGCGCCTATCCCCCCGAGCTTTATAACGCCAAGTATGTGCCCAAGGATCAAGCCCTTGCAGAGCGTGAAGATCAGCTTTACCAACTTGGCATCAAGGGGGCGAAGTTCATTCGGGCGAAGTTCCCACAGCTTAAAATTATCGCGGGAAACTCTGGGGGCTCTTTGGGTATCGTTGCCGTGCTATTACGAAGGGGATTTCCCAAGGACCTGATTGATTATCTTGGCAGCGAAACTACTGGGCAGACTATTGCACCGGAAAAACTCTCACCACACACCACGGCAGGAATATGGTTGATGGCTGAGACAGCTCGCAAGTTCGGTTATGAAATTCCTTTGACGGGCTGTTTTGAGTTTACCTCCCGGGCCGAGCGTGATCTGGGTGCAGAGAGACACGCTGAATGGTATGCACGCGATGTAATGATCGGGCTTGCGTACGGGTTTCCTACCATATCGCCCGCAGGCATAGAAGATGTTGGAAATTCTTATTATGATACTTTATGGGGTGCCTCTGGGCTTTGTCAGCGCAACCCACTTCATTACCCCAAGCCCGCTTATGTTGCTCTCGCAACCCTTACGAATGTCTTGGATTCTGTTAAACTTGTTCGTCAGATGCCCACGGGGTCTGCCAGTGCGAATGTGTTGGAATTCGTTCGCAATGGCAAGCGAATTTATGCGTTTTGGGTTCCTCGCGGACAATGTGAATTGGAGTTTGAATTTCCTCTTGATACCACTGTGACCTCGATTGAATTTTATGGCAGGCAGCTTCAACGCGATTCAAATGGCCGTCGTCTTAAAGTTACCGCAAGCACCGCGGTAAGTTATCTTGTCTGCCCCTCTGCTGCGCTGCGGGTTACTGCGGGCCAGCGTTCCTTCCCTCAACATCGGCCACCTGCAGGCACTCAAATTATCAGTAGCATGGATGATCTTGCACAATGGCAGCTTGCACCTGACCAACAACCAATAACAACATCCTTGCGCCGACCGGGTGTTTTTAATCTTCACAAGGTTATTGATCCTGAGAAAGGTTCTTGCTTAGAGTTGGAGCTTCTGCATCAGGGTGAAGTGCCGAATGTTGTAGGTGAATACACCGCATTGCGTTTGAAGCAGCCACTACCTATCATTGGCAAACCGCATTCAGTCGGCCTTTGGGTCAAGGGTGACAGTAGTTGGGGCCGAATATTCTGGGAAATAGAAGACGCCAAGGGTGAGCGCTGGCGTTCCTCCAATGATGTTGATGGGGGAGACTGGACAAACCAAGCTGCCATCGATTTTGATGGCTGGTGCTTTGTTACTTTTCCCCTTACCAATGAGTCGCCTATAAGGCAAATTGAGCCGGGTGCTGGTTTAAGGCAATGGCAGGGCAACGGTGATGCTAAGTTAGATTATCCTCTGAAACTGGTGGGGCTTTATGTGCAGACTAATCGCCAGTCGCTTAATCTTACTCGAATGGAGCCTGTGAAATCCCGTATCCGCCTTAAGGATGTCAGTGCAATTACTCAAGTCAAGTAGTCATTTCATCAGGCTTTATTTGCTGTTTGGAAAAAGGTTTGCGTGTGCGGAGTTCAGGGATGTACGGCCCATCGCCCACAAAAAAATGATTGCTGCACCTCGAACTTAATCACTTGGGGTTTTGTTTTTGTAATAATATTCTTTAACACAGCACTTACATAAACTAAGCTTAGGTAAGTGATATTAAAAGGATAAATCCCCAGAGGTGAAGAATGGCTTTACAGTATTTTTGTCAGATTAGGGGTAAAGAGTTTGGCCCGATGAGCGGTTCTGAATTGGCGGCTCTTGCAAAATTGGGTAAGTTGTCGGCAACGGACATGGTGCGTCCAGAAAATTCAGATCGTTGGATGCCCGCTGGGCGAATTCGCAACCTTGTATTTGGCACAGTTACACCTGAACAGGACGAAATAGAAGAAATTCCAGAAGTGCAAGAAGTTAATACTAGTCCAAACCAGAAACAAGTTGCCGCTATTAGTCAGCCTGATAATAAAGGTTTACATAACAACAATATTCTACCGCCCCTAGCCTATGCATTTATAGAATTTGTAATTAATGCCTATAATCTTGTAGGTGTCTTATTGATTGTTGGCGCTGTTTTTGCGTTCATTGGTATTCTTGCTAACGCCGACAAGGAACAGGTCAGAAATGGTGTATCAATAGGTTCAGCTATAGGCGTTTTGTTTTGTAGTTTTTTAGGTGCAATTAGTATTTTTGCAATTGCGCAAATGTTAACAATGGCAATTCGAGCAGCGAATAATTTGCACCAACTGAATCAATCCAATCTCCAAATGTTACGAATTATGAGTAAGGAACAAAACATTTAAAACTGGCCCTGATGATTGCTGAGGAAACCCTTAAAAAAATTTCCCCAATCGATAAAATTATGATGGACGAGAAACCCTGCATCATTGATATTAATGATTAGGTCAAACATACCGCCAGCAACTTTGGTACCTTACCCAAAAGATGTGGTAACCCCTAAAGTTCGATTTAACACAGAAGGAATTATGAAGCACTTAATCACAACCCTGCGCGTTCTGCCCTTTTTTCTAATGGCCGGCCTGATTCAATCCACCGGATTGCAAGGGGCCGATGCGCCCAAAGGTGCCAAAGAAGCGCCAAAGAAACAGGATCGCCCGCCAGTAGCGGGGCGGCCTTTCGATGCCCCGGGTACTCCCAAGTTCACCCGCTTCGATGGCAAACCCGGTGCCAACCCCCCTGTGGATGCTGATGGCGATTTTCTCGTTGGCCCGGATTATGTCGCAGCCCCAGAAACCAAAGCAGTTGCTGGCGTACCCCAAGGAAAAGTGGAACAGTTTGTGATGGATTCCAAAGATTGCAAACTCTTCAACCCAGGCATCGCGCGTAAAGTTTTCGGTACGCCCGATCCAAAAAACCCAAAGACCCTGATTGTCGAGACTCATAACATTGATTACAAACGCACCATCACGGTTTATATTCCCGCACAGTATGTGCCAGGCACTGCAGCACCTTTGCTTGTAACTCACGATGGGCCCGGCTTTGGCAAACCAGATATGAACCTCCCCCGCATCCTCGACAACCTCATCGCCCAAAAGCGCATTCCCGCATTAATTGCGGTTATGATTGCCAACGGTGGCGGTGATGCTCAAGGTCATGAACGGGGCAAGGAATACGATAATATGTCTGGCCTTTATGCTGAGTTCATTCAGAATGAAGTGCTGCCCCTTGTTGAAAAGAATTATAAAGTGAAAATCACCACCAACCCCGATGGCCGTGCCACTATGGGTACTAGCTCTGGTGGTTCTGCAGCGCTTATCATGGCTTGGTATCACCCCGAATGGTTTCGCAGAGTGCTTACTCTTTCGGGAACTTTCGTCAATCAACAATGGCCCTTCAACCCCGAGACCCCTGGTGGTGCTTGGGATTTTCACGACAAGTTGATTCCTCAAAGCGCCCCGAAACCCATCCGTCTTTATATGGCTGTTGGCGATCGTGATCTTTTAAACCCAAATATTATGCGTGATGGCATGCACGATTGGGTGGATGCAAACAATCGCATGGCAATCGTGCTGAAGGCCAAGGGCTATCACTATCAATACCTTTATTGCCTAAACTCGGGCCATGGCATAGGCAATGCCCGCCCCCAGATTCTTCCAGGTGCGCTTGAGTGGCTTTGGAAAGGTTATTCTAATACTGAGTCTCGTTAATAGTATTTGAAAACACTTCACCCACCCACCTAGTAGTTTTGTGTGCTATGTGGGTGGGTGATTTTTTTGATGCACCAGCTAGCTTGTGACAGCCTTAGTTTTAAAGAATATTCATCATGAACAAAAAATCCCTTCTTTTGATAGTTTTTGAATTGCTCTTAGTAAATGGTGCGAACCTTTCTTTGGTGGCGCAGGAAAAAGATGCTGCTGATAAGACGCTGCATGTTTTTATCTTTGCAGGGCAATCCAACATGGTAGAATTTACCGGCAATGATGATGTGAAGGTGGGTTATTGCACAATGAACCGCTAATCAAATAGCAGGTTTGACGCATGAACAGATGAAAGTACAATCCAAAAACCACTTATATTGGGTGGATTTGATGTGGGGTACTAGTCATTTTCCACTTTCACAAAAGGAGTTGATATGCAGGGATTTAATGCCATGGATTTATTTGCGGGGGCAGGTGGACTTTCCCTCGGTTTAGAAAAGGCTGGTTTTAGAATAATTATTGCAAACGAAATTGAGCCAGATTTTTGTCAAACCTATAAGGCCAATCATCCACAAACCCTAATGTTGCAAGGTGATGTGCGACAAATCAATTTCAAAACCCTTCTTGTGGAAAAAAAAATCAAGGAGCGCATACACCTCATTGCTGGGGGGCCTCCATGTCAGGGCTTTAGCACGGTTGGAAAAAAACAGGAGGATGATCCCCGGAATAATCTCTTTTTAGAGTTTGTTCAAGCCATCAAAACCATAAGACCGGATTTTGTTTTATTCGAAAATGTAAGTGGCTTCAAAAGTATGTATGAAGGAAAGGTTTTCGAAAAACTTCGAGAGGAATTGGATTCTTTAGGATATTACTACAAGTACGCTCTCTTGAATGCCGTGAACTTTGGGTTGCCTCAGCGTAGACAAAGAACGATCGTAGTTGCTTATGCGAAAGAATTTCAATTCGAAATGCCAGCAGGTTGTTTTTCAGAAAAGGAAGACTTGTACACAAAGCCTTATCGAACTTTACGAGATGCCATTAGCGATCTCCCTGAAATTCGAAGCGCTGAACTGGCGGAAGTTTATAAAATGAAGCCTCAAAACGATTATCAAAAAGAAATGAGAGGCGAACAAATAAAGCTGACAGAACATTTTGCTCCTAATCATGGTGAATCTTTATTAAATGTAATTTCCAAAGTTCCCCCGGGAGGATCAATCAAGGATGTGCCAGAAGAATTACGACCCAAAAGTTATTTTGCCAACACCTACGCAAGATTGATATGGGACAAGCCAACGCCAACAATGACCAGAAATTTTGGTACTCCATCTTCAAGCCGATGCATCCACCCCGAACTTAATCGAGGGATGACAACTCGAGAGGGGGCGCGATTGCAAGGTTTTCCGGACAGATACATTTTTTTCGGAGGAAAGGGATCAAAAAATCTTCAAATTGGGAATGCTGTGCCGCCGATTTTTGGTTATGAGATCGGAAAGGCGATTCATGAAAGCCTTGCGAGGAAATATGGGGCAATTGGGTAAAGCGCCGAGTTGTTGGTGATGAAGCCGTTTGGTGGTAAAATAATCTTAAAAAATTCTTTTAAAATAGGAGAATGCAAATGATCACAAAAGCCTATTCTAGTGATTACCGGAAAAAAATGGGCTTTACAACCCAAGATGCTGCAAAGGATTTTCTGGGAGCTAAAGATATTGTTTCTGGCGTAGATTTTGCATATATGGAGCTTTTAAATGAGCGGCTAAAAGACATATTTGAAACTGTTAATCGGGTGGTTGCTCTTGGAGTCAAGGCAGAAGATCTCCCTGCTTTTAGCAAGCGCCACATAACAGATGTTTTTGAGAAGATGAAAGAAAATGATATCATAAAGCATCTCAATAATCAGGGGCGACGACCAGAGCAGGTTTATTTTTCGTGGATGCGTGGGTATGTTTCAGCAAATTTTTTTTTAAAATCATTGAGTCTAATATTTGGGGTCGATCTGTCAAAGGTGCGGCTGATAGGGACCGATGACTTTGAAAAAACGGAAACATTTAAAAGAACAGCTAAGGCGGATTTCGAGATTGCCATGGTGGGTCATCAACCTATCCGGATAGAAATGCAGTCTGGGTTTACAGGTATTAACGATATTAAGCAACACAAGGTTTTAGAGGCAAAAAGGGTTTATGAGCAACATAAGGTGTCTACCCTTGCCATTCACTATGATTTGTACAATGGGCAAGTGGCTTTTGTGAGGTTGGACAACATAAAAGAGTCTGATATGAATTGGATTACTCGTCAACAAATGGAAGGCCAAACAGTTTTCCATATTGACCAAAATTTCTTTGTCTGGAAGCTAACTGAACCTCCGGTCGATTTTGATGTGATTAGAAAAGAGTTTATGTAGAAAGAATCGCTGCGAATTATTTTTTATATAGCGGTTGTTAATTGCTAATCACATAAACTTGTAGGGAGATAAAGCCATGGCTGACCGACGACCTTGTGAAGAAAAATATGGGGACTTGTCGCAAGGATAGTTGATCAATGGTGCGCTTGAGTGGCTTTGGAAGGGGTATTCCAATACTGAGTCTCGTTAATAGTATTTGAAAACAGTTCACCCACCCACCTAGTAGTTTTGTGTGCTATGTGGGTGGGTGATTTTTTTGATGCACCGATTGGTTTGTGTGGAATGAGGGGTTAGGGCGTAGTTCGCCAAGAAATAGCTACTTTTCTATGTTGCGTTGCACAATCTCGCAAATAAAGATTGATAAGGCTTTGGTATGGAATGCCTGCCTCTTTGGCCATTTGCTTAAAATAGCCAATCACATCTTCGCTTAATCGAATAGTCACAGACTTTTTAAGTTTTGATGCAAAAGGATTCTTGCGAGATTTCATTTTCGATAAATCGTATTCAGATTTTATGTTTTAACACCTCGATAGTATTCACCTTCGTTCTTCGTAGCTTTTCTTGCTGAGATTATTCGAATAATGCTGCCTTGTTTGCGCAGCATTGCTTATTAAAATACGATGAGGGCGCCCTATTCATCGTAGCGATTGGCTAATTTTCCGCTGTTGATTAGCACGATAATCCCGCATATCAGAGTCGGGGTGTTTACCAAACCTACGATGATTTCGAAGATCCCCAGAATTTTGGCTCGCCCACCCAATTCCTTAGGCGACAGATTGTCCGCTTGCGACCACAAAATAAACTCGAAGATGCACAGAATGACCATCGGGATCGTGAACACGAGGCCGATGCAAGTCGCAGCCCAAATCAGCCCCACCACAATGTTCGAGATGGCGGAGATGAGGACAGGAACCTTAATCCCCTCACGCAACTTACTTGGTCTGCTCAACTCGTTTGCACGGTCGGGCTGGCGGACTCCGCACTTAGGGCAGATCTCGGCCCGTGCGTCGATCGGGGCTGCGCAAGCGAAACAGAACTTCGTCCTTGGTTGATTCACTTAATTCACCTCGGAATCTAGACTACCGAAAGGCCGAACAGTCATTCATTTGCGCCCTGCACAAACTATCTCCAGCAACAACAAGTTATGGAAATGGGCGTAATGATTACAGAATTAATCTATCACCTTAGTATGACGATGAGAAAAGTCCCGTCAATAAAAAAGAGTGAATTACAAATGACCACAGCACCTCCATGCCGTGAAGCTATTGACGGTGCTGCGAGGGACGCAGGCAGCAAGGGGGCTGGACAAGTTCTGTTCAAATAAGAAACTCATATTCGCAACTGCAGTTCAGATGGCTACACAGCACTGAAAATCGTCCAGCGGTTCGGGTCTGATGCAGCGTTCGGTTCGGCATAACCCGGTTATTTCGCCGTGAGCTTAGCTTTCCAGCCATCGATGGTGAACTCGCCCTTGGCCCCGCACTCGAACTTCAACGGCTTCTCCAACCCGATGAGACGGCCGGCCTTGGCATTCGTCAGCTTATCGGCGTCGGTCACATTGGTGAAGCTGTTATTTTCCACAATCGCGGCGTAGCTCTCCTTCGCCCGCAGCAGCGGCCTGGCCAGCCCTTGGCACTCGATCGCATTGTCCTTGATCGTGATCGTCTTGAAGTCGCACTTGGGGTTAAACCCGAACAGCCCCTCCTGCCGCGGCGTGGCAGTGGTGCGGGAGATGATGTGGTTGTTCCGCACTTCTAGGTTATCGAAAACCTCATTGACCCAAAATACGCCGCGGCCCGGGTTGTTTACGAGGTTGTTATGGAAACGCGCCGGCCCTTTCGCAGACGCGCTGCCGAACCCAGACACTAGGTTGCCATGGTCCTTCTTCACATCGAAGTCGAACAAGTTGTGGTCGATCTCCACCCCATTGCGAACGAACTCGATGCTATAGCTGTCCTTGAACCAGTTGTGGTGGATGTGAAAAGTCGTTCCGCTTTTGGGAACCGACCCGCCGGCGTGCTTCGGGATGGAGATAGTGCCAGCACAGATGTTGTGATCGATCTCCATGTCCTGGTCGTTTTCAAACGGGAACTCCATGCTGAAGTTCGTTTCAATGGTGTTGTGGTGGACGCGGCTACGCCGCCCTTCGCGCACCTTGATACCGTAGAACTCCTCAGCCGGCCCCATTCTGGTGCGGATGAACCGGTTGTTCCAGATCTCGCTGTCGCTCATCCAGATGGCGAAGATGCCGCCGCCGGTGATGCCGCCCTTCAATCCGGGTTGCCCCTTGTCCCAACGCCCGCCAGCATCGACGAACTCGCAGTCGTGAATCTTCACCTTCTTCATGGCGAAAGTGCGAAGACCACACCACATTGTTTCCTTGATCCGCAGGTGGTGTAGGTGCAGGTCCACCGGCTCCCACCCGTAGATCGCGCCGTGCAACTGCGGTCCGTGAAGTGTGAGATCCGAGATGGTGATGCCAGCGGCTTTCTCCTTCAGGCGGATCAGGTAGGCGGCAGTGTCCAGCCCTTTAGCAGTCATCTCTGGGTCGGGCAGCGCCTTCGTGGCAGGCTTGCGATCCTTAGTGTGGGTGAGGGTCGTTTTGTCCATGCCGGCCCCTATCAGCGTCATCTTCGCTTTTAAGTCCAACGGAGCCACAAGTTCAAAAATGCCAGCGGCGAGCTCGATCTTATCTCCTTCGGCCCCGTCCCTTACCGCAACAATCAGGGCTTCAACCGTCGTCACAAGCTGCCCGGCCGAGCCAAGCCCAGGCACGAGAATGAACCAGAGGCAAAGGGTGACAGGTCGGAAGAATCGCATCTTATCTCTCGTAGTAAAGGTACCACCCGCCACCGAACGAACAGTTATTCGTTCGGGTAAGCAAACTCGGTCAACATTGCGCCCTGCACAAACTTTCTCCAGCGACAACAAGTTATGGAAATGGGCGTAATGATTACAGAATTAATCTATTAGCTATAGTATGACGATGAGAAAAGTCCCGTCAAGAATAAAGATCAAATTATCAATGGCGATTGCAGGTGCCCGGTGTTTATCACAGGAGACTACCATTGCACCACAAGCCCTAGTGAGCGGGAATTGATCTGCGTAAACTCAATTAATAGTTGTATTTTATTGAAGCCGAACGACCAAGCTTTGCGAGGGTGGCCACGGGGGGTGATTGCAACTGCGATGGCCCATACAGCCTATCGCTTTAGCCCACATTTTCATGCAGGTAGGGCAGAATTAAACTTGACTGAGGTGAACGAAGCGAATAAAATTATACTGTTATTCCCTCACAGAATTGATTATTAGACTTATTCGTTTGCCAGTGCAAACAAATGCATGCCGAAGCTTGTTAAGAACGAAATCCTACCTATGAAGATGCTAAAGTTTACTATTTTACTTATACTCGGAAGTGCAGGCACGATTCTTGCAGCCGATGGCCAAGTGACGCCGATCACTTTGGAAGCGGCCAAAGAACAAGGACGCATAAAATCCAGATTCTTGCAAGAGACGAAGACAACTTTAAATGCCTCAGAAGCAATCCCAAAGGCCAACCTTGCTTACTTTCAGAAGTCCATGAAGCCGATTCTGAATAAGCACTGCGTAAACTGTCATGGTCCTAAAAAATCTGAGGGCAGACTTCGTATCGATCAACTAAACCCTGACTTGCTGGCCGGCCCTGATGTTGAGCGATGGCGCGAGGTGTATAATGCGCTAAGCAATTCGGAAATGCCCCCCAAAGATGAACCGGGTTATGCAATTGCGAATACCGATCGTGGCAACATAGTTGATTGGCTTAGTGAAGAGTTGAATAAGGCTTCACTCGTTCGTCGCAACAGCAAGGATCATTCATCATTTCGTCGGCTGACAAAGTACGAGTATGATTACGCTCTGCAGGATCTTCTTGGCGTGCCTTATTCCTTGGCGAACAAGTTGCCTCCCGAATCTGTAACTGAAGATGGGTTCAAGAACAGTTCCGAATTGCTGCAGATTTCTGCAATGCAGTTCGAGACCTATCGTGAAATCGCACTGAAAGCGCTCAAACGAGCGACTGTTAGCGGTGAGCGTCCCCAAGCTGTTACCTACCTTATCTCGATGCAGCAAGAGATGGATAGGGAAGTGTCCAAAAAGAATGCGAAGGCATTTGATAAGAGCGAAGAAAGCTATAAAAAGCATCGCAATGAAAAGCATCTTTTTAATCGAGAAACAGGCAAGGGCGTTAGCTTCATTCCTGGGAAAGTGCTGCCCCAGGCAGGCGCGGTTGCTGGGAAGACGCTTGCAACTTCTCCTGTTGTGATGGTTCTTCCCGCATCTAATGAATTGAAACTGGATCTGGATCGCTTTCTTCCAGACGAAGGTATTATGCGTGTTCGTATTCGAGCAGGTCGCTCGACGATAAACCCTGATGAGTACGCAAGCCTGCGCCTGATGCTTAGTGCCCACACCAGTAATGATGCCAACTTCTCGCAGGTGATCAGTCAGCGAGATATCCCCGTTACGGCATCTAGCGACAACCCCCAATTTATTCATTTTGATATCCCACTAGGTGATATTCAGCGCAATCCGTTTCGGAAACTCGCCACAAACTACCCCAGAAGAGATGAGTTTCTGCACATTCAAAATGTGTCCAATGGATCTAAAGGGAAAGACCGGCTCAATGTTCTGATCGATAGCATCGAAATCAGCGCACCGTTCTACGAGCAATGGCCGCCGAAAACTCACACCAACATTTTTATGGAAAGTAGCAATAAAGGTAACGAAGAAATCTATGGCCGTGAGGTGCTGAATCGATTCCTGAGAAATGTTTGGCGTCGCCCTGTCACCTCGCAAGAGGTCGATCAGTTCATGGCCCTGTTTGCGAAGTACCGGCCTGGCTTCTCGACTTTCGAAGATGCCATGCTAGAAGTGCTGGCGACTGCGCTGGCCACACCCGAGTTCCTTTACCTAACTCAAAGAGTGACGAACGATAAGACAAAATCTGGGACAAGCATCAGTGAGCTAGAGTTGGCCAGCCGCTTATCCGTGTTTCTGTGGTCTAGTATTCCTGATGATGAACTGCTAAAACTTGCAGAGCAGGGAAAATTAAGAAAGCCAGAAGTCTTGGCAGATCAAGTAAAACGAATGTTGGCAGACCCGCGTTCAAGGCGGTTCTCTCAGAACTTCGTTGAGCAATGGCTGGGATTGGATGGCCTAAATAGTGTGACTCATATACCTGTTGGCCCATTGAGAGATGCGATTCAGGAAGAGCCAATCGCCTTCTTTGATGAAGTCCTGAGGCACAACCACAGCATTATGGATTTCATTCATTCTGATTACGCTGTGGTCAACGAACAGATGGCGTCACACTATGGGATTTTGCATGTTTACGGCCCTCATTTTCGCAAAGTGCCTATCACTCCTCAAACGAATCGTGGCGGCATTTTGACGGCTGCTGCGATCCTCGCAATGAACTCTGACGGCAAAGATTCGAACCCTCTTAAACGAGGCGTCTGGATGCTTAAACGCATCCTTCACGATCCGCCACCCCCGCCGCCACCGAATGTTCCGGAAGTCGACCTGACGAACCCGGAGATCCTAAAAATGACTTTAAAAGAACGCATCGCAGATCATCGGAACAAGGCGGCGTGTATTTCGTGTCACGCCAAGATCGACCCGTGGGGAATTGCGTTTGAGAACTACGATGCCTTCGGTGCCTTCCGGACTAACATTAAGAATAAGCCTGTCGATGCAACATCAGAACTGTTTAATAAGCAGACTCTGGCTGGGATGGATGGGGTAAAGCGCTATCTGTTGATGGATCGACAAGATCAATTTGCCCGGGCGATGGTGCATAAGCTGACGGCCTATGCCCTTGGCAGACCACTCTCTTTTGCAGACCGTGCCGACATTGATACCTTGACCGCGCAGTTTCGAAAACGAGATGATAAGCTGGGCGACCTGATCTCCCTGATCATCAGCAGTAACCTCTTTAACTCTAAATAAGTGTCTGGGAATAAACGATGAATAACAAATCCGTATTGCTGAGTCGAAAGGCCTTTCTTCAGGGTACTGGAGTGGCTTTAGCATTGCCTTGGCTTGAAACTTTTGCAGTGGGCGGCCCAAGTTTAGATGAAACTCCGAAACGGTTTGTCAGTATCTACCACCCCGATGGGGTTGGTATACCACTCAAATCAGATCCAGCTTGGAAGGATTGGAGCTGGTTTCCTCGGGGTGGCGAAAAAGATTTTCAATTAACAAAAGTGCTTGATGTGCTCGAACCTTTGCGTAATGACATCACGATTTATTCGGGCTTATCTCATCCTGCTGCAAGAAGGGTTCACGGCCATTCAAATGCCGATCAGTATTTGACCGGCGCACCAATTGGTGGTCAAGGCCTTTATCAGAATTCGATCTCTCTTGATCAGGCTTATGCAGAAAAAGCAGAAGCCTTCACTCGACATTCTTCTTTGGTTATGTCGACGAATGGCGGCGTTGGCGGCCCTCGTGGCGCACAGACTCAGTCCTTCAATCGTGAAGGGCGACCGATACCTGCAATGAATAAGCCAAAGCAGATCTTCGATATGCTTTTTGTGACAAGTGGCAAAGATGCTGCTGCAAGACTGGCGAGAAGCAAGAGCGCCTTGGATCTTCTGATTGACAACACTCGGTCGCTGGAGCGCCAACTTTCCAAACGAGATCAAGAGACCCTCAAGCAGTATTGCGATGCAGTGCGCGATACAGAGTTGAAGCTCGCGAAGGCCCAAAGGTGGATCGATAAGCCGATTCCCAAGGTTGATGTCCGCAATCTGCATCTGGATGCTGAACCTAAAGAAGCCAGACTTTATTTCCAGACGATGTATGAACTGATTTATCTTGCCTTCCTGAGCGATTCGACTCGCGTGGCAACTTTTCAACTGGGGAGAGAAAATGGCGAAGGCCCACACGATCTTCTTTCACTAGCTGTTGGCCTTGGTGCTGCTCATGGCCTGACTCACGAAGTCAAGAAGCCTGGCGGTTGGAAGAACCTTGGCACCTATAATCGCTATCAAGCTGAGGAGTTCGGTCGTTTTGTACAACGACTAAAAGACACTCCAGAGCCGACCGGCAAAGGCAATATGCTGGATAACACACTTGCAATGCACGGCTCTGCTTCTAGTAGTTTTCATCTCTCACGCAATTATCCGATCATTTCCGCTGGTGGTAAAAACTTCGGCTTCACTAACGGTCGGTACCTCAAGTTCGGCAAAGGAAATGAAGACAATCAGGCAGGCGCAGGAATCGATTCTGATACTGGATGGCAAGGCAACACCATTGTGGAAGAGCTTCCACTGGCGAAACTCTTCATCACATTCTTGCAGAGGCTTGGCGTTGAGACTAATTCGTTCGGTGGATATACAGGATCGTTGAAAGTGTAAACTCCAGAAACAATTGGTGCCCCGACCCCACTACTTCTTCTGTTTGCGGGGGTCATCTTCAGGGTTTACATACTCGATGGTCTACGGCCCTGAGCCATGATATTGGTGTCCGTTCGGTGAAAACCCTTCTTGCGGGGTATGTTAGCCTTGGAGTTTTCAATAACTCTAGGGAGAACAAGCAATGTCGATTACAAAAAATCTCAGATCAGAGCAACGC
>Ga0209284_10003967_pt1 | contig 17351 bp, 19 predicted proteins | sample FRY03_FD_187211 | JGI IMG/M metagenome (GOLD analysis project Ga0209284, IMG submission 187211) | Freshwater microbial communities from Lake Fryxell liftoff mats and glacier meltwater in Antarctica - FRY-03 (SPAdes) (version 2) | ecosystem: Environmental > Aquatic > Freshwater > Ice > Glacier... | reverse complement strand
TTAATTTTAATTTAAATAAAACTTTTAATGAAGGATTAGTTTTTGCTCAACCAGTGCGTTCAATAAAATTCAATTAGAATTAAAATTATCATTTTATAAATTAATATATATATATAATTTATATGACATTAGATTTAAATTTATATAAAAATTTTTTAATAAATAAAGTATTTTATATTAATGCTATATTATTAAATAATATTGATATAAATATATATCTATCATTTTATAATATAATTGTGTACCCAAATCCAGTTACATTTGGAATGAATGTGACATTTAGTTATAAAAAAAATGGTGGTTTAATTAATTATACATGTGATAATATAAATTATGATAATATTGCTAATAATAATTATAATTTAATTCTATTATGTAATATTATATCAGGAGGAGTATTTGAAAATTATAATTTAAATAATTCTTATTTAGTAATTGATAATAATAATATTAAATATAAACACGCTCTTGAAAATTTAATTAATTCTTCATTTTATTTTCAAATAAATAAAAATATAATTACTTTTAATGGGAATTTATTTGAAACAAATTTAGGAAATATATCAGAATATATAAATAATATTGTTAACTCAAAAATTTTAAATTTAGAAGGAAATAATGTATATAATGTTTTAAATAATATTAATTACAATGTATTAAATTTGGTAAAAAATCCTGTATTTTCATATAATTTAGTAAATGATATTATAAATAATAAAATATATAATATTAATATAGAATTTATTAATACTGATATAAATGAAATAAACACTAATACATTGTCATTATTATTAGATGAATTAGTAAATAATTTATTTTATGAATTGGACTTAGTATTTTATCCACGTATTAGTACAATTTCAGGAGCTAGTTCTAAATTAAATATAAGTAATAATAATCAAATAAAATTATTAAATAATTTAAAAAACTCTAATGTTCCAATAATTAATTTATCAAGTACTATTTTATTATCAACTACTGCTGGAGTTGAAAATACTTCTACAGTATGTGTATCAAGTTCTGAAACAATAGATATAAAAATGACATCTTTTACTTTACAACCAGTAGGTTATACTTTTAATATAGGAAATATATATGTTGAAAAAGATGGTACTCTTAATATAATTAATGATTCAACTGTTAGTGATAGTGATATTTTTATTTTTATAACAAATGGTTTAGCAAACTTTGGTACAATAAATTGTTCTTCAAGTATAATTTTAACACCTGATTCTACTTCTAGTGATTTATGTTCAGGATTTTTAGATTTAGGTATTTTTTGGGAAAATTATGCTGGAGGCGTAATTAATTTAAATAATAGTAATAATACACTATCTTGTAAAGATGTAAATTTTATTAATAATGGACAAATTATAGGACAAAATTTATGTTAAATAAAATAATTATTTTATAATTAGCTAAAAAAAGATATAACTTTTGTTTCTTTTGGAAGATTTATTTTATATGTTTTTGAATCCATATTTTCAAAATCAATTTCATTATTTTTAGTTTTTTTTGTATTTTTAAAATTATTTTTATTAAAATTTGTACATATTTTTTTATCATCATTATCATTATTATCATTATTATCATTATTATCATTATTATCATTATTATCATCATTGTCTTGTTCTTTTTTTAATACATTATGAAAAAAATACTTTTTTCTTCCTAATACATTATTTGTTTCAACATTATATTTAATATCTTCAACTTCATAGCCTTTTTTTTTATAAATATCTAATCTTTTTTTACTTTGCTTTTCAAATAATGAAAAACAATCCACCATATCAATAATTAATGCTTGAATATTGTTGTGTTTTATTCTAGAAATACGGCCCACAGTTTGAATAATATCACTTTTAGGCGTGGCTAAAACTAATCCATTTAAAGAAGGAATGTCCAATCCTTCACTTGCCATAGGAAATGTTCCTAATAATACTCGACATTTTTCATTTTCTTTTAATTTTTCCTTTTTCATTCCACCAACATAGTACCCAACATTTTCTATTTTTGCTTCTATTAATAAAGTTTCCATGTCCTTTAATTGTTGTTTTCTATCACTTAATATTAATATTTGACGCGACTCATGTGCATTTAATTCTTTGACTACTAAATCAATGATTATTTTTGTTCTTTTTAAATAAGACGAAATATTATTAACCATCGTTGCCATTTGTACTTGTCCACGAAATGATAATACTTCTTGATTATAATTATCATTATCACTTTGTAATAAATAACGTTCAACTCTTACAATATTTTTTTCATTTGTTTTAACACTGAAAATTATGTCTCCAGTAAACCATTTCAATATTTTTGTTAATCCATCTTTACGATTAGGTGTTGCTGATAAACCTAACATATATTTACTATGAATTCTAAATAATGCTTTTGAAAATATTCTTGAGGGTATTCTATGACATTCATCAATAATAACATGTCCTATAGTATCAAATGTATCTTTATCAAATTCACGCATAGATAATGTTTGAAGCATACCAATAATAATATCTTTATTTTCAATTTCACATTTATTTCCTTGTATAATTCCAATGCGTGCTTCAGGTAAAGCAAATTGAATTCTTTCTACCCATTGGTTCATTAAAAATTCTTTATGAACAATTACTAATGTCTTTTTTTTTAAAACACTGATGAAATATAGTGCTAAAATAGTTTTACCAAAACCACACGGTAGAGTTAATATACCACCGCCATCTTTATGATAACTCTCGATAGTTTTTTCAGCGGGCAATTTTTGCTCTTCTTTTAATTGCAAATTAAATTTCAAATCAATATTTTCTCCTTCTGGAACAATATTTATATCACATTTTCCAAGTTTATTGTTTCCATAATATTTTGGTAAATACATATGGGTTGAATTTTCTTTAAATACTTTAAAGGGTGTTTCCGGAATTCCATAATCCATATTACTAAAAGGAGTGACACTTAACTCATCTCTAATTTCTTGTAATTCATTTTCTTCAAAAAAAGATTTATTGATAATATATCCCCGTTTTCCTAAATATTTTTTTTCTTTATTAATTTTTATATTTTTCTCTTTTTTCTCTATTTTATTTTCCTCATTATTATTATTTTCCTCATTATCATGAGATATATTTTCAGTAGAATTTATAGGTATCATTCTATTTGAATAATAAGTAGTAGCAACTATTTATATATAATTTATATAAATAACTTTAAATTTGTTAATCAAATATTTGTTAATAAAAAATATACTTTATTATTTTTTTATTAAGTAGGTCATTATACTGGTACAGATGTTCCAATAGGACCTGTGGAATTAGGAAATCCAACAGTCATCCAATAATTTTGTGCAAGTTGTGGAGAAGTTTTTCCTAATCCATTAGAGTATCTACTATCAAATTCTGTTGAAGGACCTTCTTTAAATAAATAATCAATCATAAATGGTTGAACTGCATAATTAAAGTATCTCAATTTACATAAATAACCATTAAATCCTCCCCAGTTAGAAATATATAAATCTTCATAATTTAATTTAGGAACACCGTTTAATTTTTGTCTTTTCTTTAAGTTACCATTAATAAATACATCTACACTATTTCCTATTAAAACAACAGACATATGAACCCAAGCATTTAATGGAATATTACCAACATCAGCTGATTCTACAATATTTTCAAAAGTATTAAAACGTATACTTAATTTATTGGTATTAGGATATAACCAAACACCAGGCATTTGTAATAATGGTAAATGTTGTCCTTTACTATAATCAGAACTCCCCTTATGGAAAATATGTTTAAAATTTAAGTCCTCTGTTCCAGCTGCACAAGCATTTTCATCAAAATTTCGATCATTTAGATAAATCCAAAAACTATATGACATTTCAGTACCATATTGATTATCCATTGGTGGATTTATATTATGTGCTTTTATTTTTTGGCTCATTGTCCCATCAACAATACCGTTAATTAAATAAGGACTTGTTTTTTTATAAGTACTATATCCTTTTATTAAAGAATAAATAAAATACAATATTATTAAAATAGCAAAACCAATTAATAAAATTCTTAACATATTATTTGAACCAGAATTTTTATTATTACTGCCTTTAGATAAATTTGAATTAGAAGACATCATATATATATATTTTAGATTTTATTATTTATTTATATTTTTTATAAATAATAAAATTATATTTTTTAATTATTTAGATTTTGTGATTTTAAATATTCTATATTTAAATATTTCTATAAGTTATTCATAATAAAATTAATATTTAATTATTATACTATTTAATTATTATACGAATTTTACTATTATAAATTATCTTCTGCAAAACTACTTAACGTTTTCATATTAAAAACTTTTCCTTCTTGGAAAAACTGTACTTGATATTGAGTTGAACCTAATGGACCTTGTTGATATAAATTCATTACATCATTTGGTAATAATGATTTAGTAAAGTATTGTGTTTTACCCATTTTACCATAAAATCCTGCTTCAGGTGTTCCAACATTCATATAAACAGGACTATTATTTATTACAGGAACACCTCTTAACGCACAACTACGCTCTAATTTTCCATTAATATATATATCAACTGTTCTATTATTTAATACATATGCTATATGCACCCAAGTCATTAATGGAATATTTGGAATATCACATGACTCTACTCCTGAAGTATCTGTTGTTGATGTCACAACTTTTAAAGAATTTGTATTAGGGTACAACCATAGACTAGGACTATGTACATCCCCATTTCCAGTAGATGTAGCACCTGCTACTGCTGTATTAGGATTTCCTTTCCATAAAATACATTTGTATTGACCAAATTTATAATTCCAGTCTTTAATATAAATCCAGGTACTAAAAGATTGACCCATACCACTTGTAACTTCAGGTAATTTAAATGCTGGACGTGCTACATTAGCATCAATTACATCATTAATAATTACAGGATTAGCTGCGTTTGCTCTATTTGCCTCACTTACCATATAACTTATGATAGCAATAATAATAATGACTATTAATAAAATAAAAATTATAAATATTATTTTTCCCATAGATCCAGATTGTTTTGTTAATGCATTAGAATTATTAAAACCACCTTTAGCCATATTTCTTATATATTAATATAAGAAATTTTATTTTATTATAAAGATAATTATAAATATAATTTAAATTATATTTGTAATTATTTTAGAATGAATAAATATTTTAATCTTGAACAGCTGTTTGGTCACTATCGGTAACTAAACAAGACTTTGTACAAGAATTATTATTATTTTTATTTTCCTTACTTTGAAGTGCTTTAAATTGTTGACCATAATTATTACAAATCATATCAATTTGTGTTTGATTTAAAGCATAATTATAATAAGATAAATTTCCTAAAAATCCAGGAAATCCATTTTTAGTAGTATTTGATAACCTAGCATCATTTGCTATATATAAATTATAATCAGTATAATCACCAGGAATTATTGAATGTAAATTAAAACTATTTTGCATTTCACAATTAATATATATTGAAACAGAATTTCTTTCTACGACACAAGTTAAATGAAACCATTCATTCATTGGAAAATTTTTAACTTCAAACTTATCTACTTTATTACTATTTGATTGAAATGTAATTACAATATTATTTAATTTTGGTGTCATCCAAAATCCTGGATATTGATTTAAATTAGATGTATCTGAAGTTGTTATTTCTGATGTGCCCGCATATAATATTGATTTCCATTCATTATAACGATAATTATTCCATTTATCATCATATAATGAATTACTATTATTTACAAAAAGCCACATTGAATAACTAAAACTAGCACTAGATAAATTATCTTTATAGTATTTTGCAGGAATTGTTTGTGGGGTTTGTTTTTCATCAAATGAACATTTTAATGGACCGTTAGAAGATATATCTGTATTTCCTATGAAATTTCCTAATACTAAATTACGTGATGAAATTATTTTATTTACATAAATAACATATAAAATTAAAAATATTAGTCCATAGTATCTACCAAATACAAAAAATGTGACTGTTGTTAATAATGCGCATATAATAGATAATGTCAAATTATAATATATATTTGTAAATAAATATGTGATTCCTATGCAAATAATAATATTTAATATTTTAATTTGCATAGGAGCATTTATTATAACATTTGTTGAATTTTCATATATTTCCTTAGCATATATAATTTTATTCTTATGTTTATTTATAAAATTATTTATACTATTATTTTTTTTAATACTATTTGAATTATTATCATTTGAATTATTATCATTTGAATTATTATCATTTGAATTATTTTTATTACTATTTTCCTTATTATTTATATTAATATTATCATTCTTAATATTATTATTCTTAATATTATTATTCTTAATATTATTATTCTTAATATTATTATTCTTAATATTATTTGAATTAGTATTTGTACTACTCATTAATACTTATAAAATAGATATATTTTTAAATTAATTTTACATTATAAATAATGCATGATTTCCATATTCATATCTATTTTTATTACTATCAGTATTTTTTTGTTGAGGAATACAATCAAAATATTTCAATATATCTTGTGGTCCTGATGCATTTCCTTCTATACATTTACCATCTCCATAACTATTTGTACAAAATCCACAATTTGTATCTTTTAAACAAAAATTTTTTTTTTTCATTGTACTCATATTATATTTATTATATTTATCACAAGGATTATTTTGACTTTCACATTCTTCTTTTGTTATATATCCTAATAATAATTGATTATTTAAAGGATCTAATCCACAATTATTTTCCGAAATTCTATTATTTTTAATTGTTCCTTTATATTCTATACATTTTCCAGCAATATTACAATAATAAGAACTTTCTAATTTTGGATTTGGTTCATGACAATTTTCAGGTTTTATTTTTGAACATTTATTATCACAACAAGGTTCTGGTGCATCAAATGGATAATTTATTCCATCTTTTTGATATTTACATTCACATTTATTATTGTTTATATTTAATTGACAAAATGTTTTTCCTTTAAAAAATTTATTACAATTATTTTGAAAAGTTTCTTTATTATCATTTAAATTTAAATATTTATTTTGATAAAAGAAAATAGTAAATAATACAATAAATAATATAATAAAAATGTAAAATAATATAAAGAATAATTTTTTATTCATTTTTAATATTAATATTAATACATATTTTTTTATATGATATATATATAAATAAATGATTGAATTTTTTACAGCCTTAAAAACAATTGATAATATTAAAAATATAAATGAGCCCGAGTTAGATAAAAATATAACAAATTTTCTATTTAATAATATTCCACTTTCTTGGATTATAGCAGCATTTATTATTTCATTTGGTTCAGCCTATTTAGCATTTAGATGTAGTTCTAATGAATCACCTGCTTCAAGAACTATTTATACTTTATTTGGATTTTTCTTTTCAGGAATTTATTTAATTTATTATTTCATTGTAAATATAATGCTTGACCAAAATTGTTTTAGTGGAAAATCTATTACAAATGTAATTAAAAATTGTAAAAAAAAATAAAATAAAATAATATAAAATTTATATATTTTTTTATACTAAAAATGATATTTAGAGCAGTGCGTATTTTAAGTGCCGTTTTTATTCAATCATATGAATATTTTTAATAATATTCTTATTGTTTAACGTTTTTTTAATTTTTTTCATTGTTTCCTTATTATATTTATTACCTAAGTATAATACATTTATTAAAATATTTGAATAATTCACATATAATAATAATTCTTTCTTATTTTTGGGTAATAAATCTTCTATATATTTTTTTCTAATATTATAATTTTTTTCTAATTCATTATTATTTTTTTTAATTATATATTTCATTATCTAATCTAATGTAATCTTATAAAATAATTTCCAATTTATATTTTAATAAATTATCAAAAAATAACTTAGGAATTATTATTATTATCACTTGTTACATCATTATATATAAATAAATCACTTAAAACTTTTTTTCTAGAAGCATCAAATTTTACTTGAGCATTATTATTAAAATAATTTATATAATTTTGTGGAAAATTATATTCTATACCACATTGCTTAATTTTATTTGTTTTAGGATTATAAGTACTTTTAACTAAATTGCCTAAATAATTATTTGTCCACACTTTTTCTGAATTTTCATTTTGATTTATATAATAAAAATTATCCATCTAATATAATATTTATAATATATTATAAATATATTATAAATATATTATAAAAAATAGTAATTTTTTTATTCTATTTTAAATATTTTTTCAAAAACAAAATAATAACTTGATAAAGCTATTATTATATATATTATCAAAACTAATAAATCATCATTTAATAATTCCCCATTTAATGAATTATTTAATAAATTTTTATTATCAGAATAATAAATCATTGCTTGAAATACACATAAAATAACAATTAATTTATATAAATCTTGTAATAATTTTTTATATTCCTCATCTATATTTAAATGTAAATTTATTAATGCCATATATATTCATTATATATTTTTTATAGGAAATAATCAAATTATTTCCTATAATATAATGCGTATTTTCTTTTTTTTTTTTAGATTTTTAATTACTATAAATGAATAATATACTTCCTAATGAATTACTTAATGTATTTTTCAAAAATAAAAATATTCCAGAAGTTCCTCCTGAAGAAAAAAAAGAAGATGAACTTGACTTAGATGATAGAATGCATTTAATGACAAAACAAATTGATGATAACGTGACAAATAATATTTATGAAGGACTATGTAAAAGAAAAAATTTAATTTATCAAGACAATTTAGTTCAAGTAAATGATTACGTATTTAATGATGTTGAATTATTACATGATTATTATTTAAATGAAAATAATAGTTTATTTGATAAATTAAATAATTGTCATACTAAACTTGGCTCATTATTACTAAAGAATATTTTATTAAAACCAATTCATGACTATAAAATATTACTTTCTAGACAAGAATATGTATCTAAAATTAATACTATAAAAGATCAATTAATACCAATTATGCAGAATATAAAAGCAATTGAGACTGACCTAATATGGTTTTGGAATGATGGTAATATGAAACATATTGATTTAATGAAAGATATGATTTACTTTAATTGGGATATTATTCCTTTTTTCAATGTTGGGGATGCTTTAAATAAAAATGAAAATGCTTTATTAATTACAAATATTTATAAAATTATTATTTCACCTATATTAACTTGTTTAACTCCTATTATATCACTTTTAGTTCCATTAGTTTTAATGCTTTATTTTAATAAAAAAGTAGGTAATGCTTTAAGTTGGAAACAAATTATTATAAATTATTTTAAAACATTATGGAATAATGATACTATGAAATTTCTAATTCAAAATCCTACAAAAGCAAATTTAGCATCCTTAGCTACAAAAGGAATTTATTTATTTATGTATTTTCAGAATATTTATTATAGTATTCAATCATCATCAAATACAAATAAAATAATTAATATTATTCATGAAAAATTGAATAAAATGACACTTTATATAAAATATTCTAAACAAATAGAGGAAATTTGTTCAAATAATGGATTAACTGAATTAAATTCTTTTATATATTATAATAATGTGAAAGAAGATAATGATCTCTATTATTTAAATTATTTCTGTTTTCCTGTATTTGAAAAATCACCAGGATTATTTACTAATAAAGGTAAAATATTACAAATTTTTAATAAATTCCGGAATAATAAAGATATTTTGTTAAATGTATTCCATTATAATGGAATGATTGATGTATTACTTTCTATAAATAATTTATTAAATAATAGTTCTAAAAATCATCCCTATACAAAAACAACTTATCTAAATAGTTCTGTTCCTAAAATGGACATTGTTGATATTTGGCATCCATTTTTAGATAAAAATATAACAACAGATGTTGTAAAAAATAACATTAAAATTAATAAAAATTTATTAATTACAGGTCCAAATGCCGCTGGTAAATCAACTTTTATTAAATCTGTTATTATTAATATTATATTAGCTCAAACAATTGGAATAAATAGTTGTACAAAATTTGAAATTTCTCCTTTTCATTTATTGGAAACATTTTTAAATATTCCAGATATTAAGGGAACTTCTTCCTTATTTGAAGCAGAAATGATAAGATCAAAAGATTATATTGAAAAGTTAACAAATATGGATGAAGATAAATTCTCATTTATTGTGTTAGATGAAATTTTTTCATCAACAAATTATGTAGAAGGATTTTCAGGAGCATATTCTATTTTAAAGAAATTATCATCTTTTAAAAATGCTTTATTTATTGTGACAACACATTATACTGATTTAGAAATGTTAGAAAAAGATACACATGGCAAAATTAAAAATTATAAATTTGAAATTTCTTATAATGAAAATAAAGATATAATATTTAATTATTTAATAAAAGAAGGTATATCAAGACAATATATTGCTTTAGAATTATTAGAAAAGAATGGATTTTCAGCTGATATTATTACAGATGCAAAGAATATTTGTTCTAAAATTAAAAATAATAAACTTCATTTTAATAAATTAAAAAATAAAAATAAAGTAAATAAAAATAAAGTAAATAAAAAATAAATATTAAATATAAATTGTTAATAAAAAAAATATCATGCATAAAAAAATTATAACTAAATATCTTTTCAAACAATACATATAATTTTTATTGTTTATAGAATTATCATTATAAGTATAATTATTTTTATTATTAAATGTATCTATTTTATTATATAATTTTTGTACATCAATTGTGTTTATAGAATTATTCTTATCGCTATTATTTAAAGAAGTATCAAATATATGTCCTATATAATCATCTGTGGAATGAAATGCATTATCATCTGGCATGTCCATAGTCTTCTTTATTTAACAAACATATTTTTTCGTTTAAAATAATATAATTTTTTAATTATATTATTAAAGATGCAACTATCTAATTTAGTATTTATAGTAATGTTAATTTTATTAATAATCATATTAATTATTTTATATTTTTTCTCCAGTGATATTAGAAAAAATAAAAATAATTTAAATATTGCTGAAAGTAATATACTTTCTTTGCGAGAAAAAATTTCTTTAATGAATGATAAAATTGAATTACTTGAAAAAAAAATAAAATCAAATCAAATGAATCCTGATAATTTTAGTGATATGTTAAATCAATTAAATTCAATCAACCAAGAAATTATGCCTAATAATATGATGTTTCCTATGAGTAATGAAAATAATGATGAAAATGATGAAGATGATGAAGATGATGAAGATGATGAAGATGAAGATGATGAAGATGATGAAGATAATGAAGATAATGAAGATGAAGATGAAGATGAAGATGAAGATGATGACAGTGATGATGAAGATGGTGATGATGAGGAAAATGACAGTGATGATGAGCAAGATGAAGATAGTGTTGATAATAATACTGTTAGTGAAATTGAACCAGAACCAGAACCTGAAATCAAAAATATTTATAAAGAAAAATTAATTGATATGAATAGTATTAATAAAGAAGAAGAAAAAATAGATTTAGACAATGAAATTAAACCTATGGGTATTGATGATATTATGGATTTAAATGAAGTTTCAGAAGATAAACCAAAAGTTGTTCTTAAAAAACATCCTAAAAAATCTATTCAAGACTGTTTAGTAGGAACTACTGAAGTTGGTGAAGACGGAGAAACTAATTTTAAAGTAGCACTTAATAAAGCTGGAAGAAAATTCTGGAAAAAAGTATAAAAGTATATATTATAAATTATAAAATTTAAGCATAATTAAAAATAATAAATTACAAATTATAAGATTAATTTAAAAATTAAATAAATATTTTTTAATTTAAAAAATATTTATTATTATTATATGTATAACCAAAATCAAAATTGTAATAAAACATCTAATAATAAATATTTTGATTGTCCAGCATTAATGTCAGATGGTAGATTAATGACTGATTATCGTTCATCTAATACTTTAAATGATATGATTCGTATTAGTAATAATACTTTATCAAGTTATGAATATAGGAATTTTTTAACAAATAATGCTTCTAATATTATGAAAATAAATAATGATTATATTTCTGATAAAAATAGTTGTAATAGTGGTAAATTAATAACAGTTCCTTTTAGTAATGTATATTCTTATAATACCCAAGTTGGTGTCTGCAGTAAAACAAATGAACGATTAGGAATTGGATTAAGAAATGAAGTAGAAAGCAATATTCCAACGTGTGCACCTAATCAAAATAGTAATTGTTATTTTAATGATGCAAATAATATGAATTCAAAAGCAGGATTTTACAATGGAATAAATACATTATATAATAAATTTTCTCCATATAATTAATATTAAAATTTTAATATAAATATAAAAAAAATTAAATTATATTTTAATATAAAATATAATTTATATTATATTTTATGGAAGATTTAAAAAAATTTACTAAAATTAATGAAAATCATGAAACTTTAATAACCATTTATATTTATAATAAAGATGTTTCAGAAATAATTACAATATTTGAAAAAGAATTAGAAAAGGCCAAGAATATTTTAAATCCTATTAAAAAAAATAAAATCTGCAACCGTTATTATAATTTTATAAAAAAATTATATGAACTTGGGGAAGAATATATTGTAAATAGTATATTTTTAATTAATGATGATATTTTTGAATATAAATTAAATAAAATTGAAATAAATACAATTGTTGAATATAAATTAAAAGAAATTTTTTTTATTTTAGATAATCATTTTCATATACCTTATTTACTTGATTTATTTATGAATTTTGATTTTATTTATAGTATTTGCATTTCTAAAAATAATGCTCAATTAATTAAATTAAATGAAAATAAAAATAAAATTGTTTATGAAAATAAAATAAATAATGAAAATGAGTTAAATGAAATAATAACAATATGTAAAAATGAATATAATTATAAAAATTTAATTATTATTTATGGAGAATCACTTTTATTAAATAAATTAGAATCTACTAAAAATTATATTGTAATAAATGAAAAACAAAAATATAATGAAATATATTCAATTTATCAGGAAAAAATATATAAAAATAATTTAGAATTATTAGAAAAAAAATTAAATGAATTAAATAATGAAAAAACAAATGTAGATTTATTTGTTTTTGGAAAATTAAAAATGGAAATAAAAGAGGCAATTGAAACATATAGTTTAAAGGAATTATATATTGAAGAAAGAAAATTGGAATTATTAAAAGATATTTTAGAACCTGAATATTTTAATTTTAAAATAATATTAATTAGAAGTTTTCAAAATGGAGATATAGGATATAAATTTATTAATGATTATAAAGGATTAATGGGTATTAAATATTTTTAGATAATAAGATTATAAGATTATAAGATTATTAGATTATAAGATTATTAGATTATAAGATTTTTCCTAATTTAAAATATTGAATTAAAATAATTAAAATGATTAATTATTTTAATAAAAAGAATTAATAAAAGTATATATTTTATAAAAAAATATATATATTTATATTATATTATGGGTGATACTTCATTTGCTGGAATAAATTTTAATGATCCCGAATCTAAACAAATATTTGATTATAGAGACAAAAATATGTGTAATAATTGGAATACTGCTAAGAAAGAACTACATTTATTTGATGTAAATATTATGAAAAGTCAAGCTGATACTTTTATAATAGATGGAAGATTAAAAGGAGAATTATTGGGTCTTTCATCAACTGAAAATTTAGTAGTTAAATATTGGGCTGCAAATACACCAACATATAGCAGTAATTTTTCAGGTAGTGGACTTCCCTTTGCTACCCAGGAAATGGCTTTTGAAAATACAAATAATTTTGGAAAAGTATATATTAAAAATGGTAATTTTTCTTTTACATTACGTTATCCAAATAGTTATTATAAAAATATGGGAACTGAATATGTATTTCCAGAAGTTATGGTGAAAATATTTAATAATAAAGATGTACCAGTAAGTGACACACAGCATATTAATTTAGGAGAAGGAATACCTTTTCGTTCTTTAACTTGGACATGGGAAAGAGATTGGAATGATGGACCATTATTTTATAAAAATGACAATTTACCTGTTCGTAATCAATATCAAATATTACTTGATTCTGCTTATCCTAAAACAAATACAATGCCTAAAAATTTCTGGGGATTAAAACCTGCAAATTAAATATTTATAAAATAAAAATAAAAATAAAAATAAAAATAAAAATAAAAATAAAAATAAAAATTTTAATATTATTATATAAACTATAATAATATCACACCTTTTATATTTAGAACATATATATTATTTACTCATTTATTTAATTTATAATGTATAGGATATAATATTATATTTTACACCATTGAAAAACAAATTATTTTTTTATATTTTTTAAAAAATGATTTATTTATATTTAAATATTATTAATGAAACTATATATTAAATAAATACTTACTATTATCTATTAACTATATAATCTAATATGGATATATTAAATAATATTGAAAAAATAAATAATATTGAAAAAATAAATAATAATAACAATGAATGTTTTATATGTTGTGAAAAAGTTGAATTGAATAAATCATTTAATTGTAAACAATGTGATTTTTTAAATTGTATTGAATGTCATAAAAAATATTTATTAGATTCTCCAAATGAACCACATTGTATAAATTGTCGTACTTTAATTGCGTATGATGAATTTATTTTAAATTTTAATGATAAACAATGGATTTTTAAAAAATATAAACCTCATAAAGAAAAAAATTTATGGGACAAAGAACAAATTTTATTTCAAGACACTATTGCATTAATTGCTAAGAATAAAACAATTAAGGCATTAAATGATACAATAAATAGTGAATATGAAATATATAAAAAAGAATTAGTTCCTATACAGGAGCAAATTAAAGAACTTGAACTTAAACTTGGAAAAGTATATAAAAATCATAAAGATAAAATAAAACCAATTGAAACAGAATTACAAGAATTGCATACTAAAAAAAGCATACAAAAATTTCAATATACACATAAATGTCCTTCCACAAATTGTATGGGATTTTTAAATTCTAAATTTATATGTGATTTATGCGACTCTGTTGTATGTCGTAAATGCTATCTTATTTATGATAAAGAAGTAAATCATGAATGTAAGCAAGAAGATGTTGATACTTTTAGTCAAATTAAAAAAGAAGCAAAACCATGTCCAACATGTGGCGAGTATATTTCAAAAATTAGTGGATGTGATCAAATGTTTTGTACATCTTGTGGTTCTGGATTTAGTTGGAAAACTGGTTTAATTGAAAAAGGAATTATTCATAATCCTCATGCTCATACATATTTTCAAAATAATGAACAAGCGCGAAATATGTATGTAAATAATTTAAATGCTGGAAATTGTAGAAATCCTATTCCTCTTCGTACTACATTAGATAAAAAATTTTCACGCAATGAAAAAAAACATAAAGTTTATGCAATATGGATTACTTTAAATGAATTTAGGCAATATTATCGACATAATTACATTCAAAAAATAGAAAATAATATTGATGTTAATAATGATATAAGAACAAGATTTATCAATAAAAATATTCAATTAAAACAATTTAAATCATTACTTCATGCTCGTGATAAAAAAAATTTATATCTTAAACAGGTATGTAATTTATTAATTAGTACTTTTAATATTGCAGAATTATTTTTATGGGAAATCGCAAATTTACCTCAAATTAATAATACTATTGGTAATGTTAAAGGATATAATGTTGAAGGACAAATTGAAAAAAATATTAATATTGATAAAAGTGCAAATAATATTTATGATAACATATTAAATCTTATTGAAGATACTAATAATAATTTATCAAATATTGCTATTAGTTTTCAATATAGTAGTTCATATAAATTAAATAATGATTTTAAAGGATATCCTAGAAAGGTGGATCAACTATAAAAATACTATTTAAAAATAAAGACATATTATTTAATTACACCTACTAAAAATAAATAAAAATTACAAATGAATCTTATAAAAAATGGTTTTATTATAATAAATTTATATTGTCCATTGTATTTATTATTTGAAGATCATTTGATAATAACTACAATTATACTAAAATTATTACATATTAATTATTATTATTTTTTTGGACATTTAAGTTCCAAATTAAATCATATTACTAAATTATTTCGTCCATGGGTGCGTTTAACAGATACTGGATTTTATGCATTAATTATTTATTATTTTTATGATGATTTCTATCCAATATGTTTTAATATTCATTTTGTAATTAGTATAGCTTATTGGACAATCATGATAATATTTGGATTTCAGGATAGTGATAATATACATTCACATGAATTAAGTATATATATTACACAATTTATTTCAAGTATAACACATTGTTTACCATTATTTTTATTAACAAGAAATATGTGTATAGATGATGCTAGTTTTAATGAAGAATCATTATATTATACAAATTATTGGATATCTGGATGGTTTCTATTTATTTATATTCCTTGGAGACTAATTACAAATGATGAAATTTATACTGTTTTGAATAATAATACACTTATAATTTATAAATTATTTACAATTATTTTTGTATTTACATTAACATTTTTATCTAATGAAATTGGAAAAATAATACAGAATAAAATCTGTGTATAAAATAGATATTTATATTTATAATGAGTTTTGTTATGGATTATAATGAAAACTATAATATAAAAAATATAAGTGATTTAATTTCAATAAGTGTTATTGGATTTAATATTTTTGCATTATATAGTGCATTTTATTTAGATTTTGATTACTTATTAGGTACAATTTTAGTTTTATTTTTACAAGCATTTATAAAAAAATTAACTACAAATTCAACTTTTATACCTTTTAAACGTCCTGATAAAGCAATGAATTGTAGTTTATTTAACACAGGAGGATTTGTTGGAAATAATTCAGGATTTCCATCAGGCCACATGGCAACAACAAGTTTTATGACAAATTTAATATATTTAAAAAATTGTAATCATAAAAATATAGGAAATTACATATTATATAATTTTTGGAATATATTTATGGGATATGCAAGATATACTAAAAATTGCCATAATTTATTTCAAATAATAAGTGGATATTTACTTGGAATGGGAATAGCTTATTTATTATATTATAAAAAAAATATTTATTATATTTTCAAAAATTTACACATTTACAACCGTGAAGATTAAATTATAAAAATTGATTAAATTAGTCA
>Ga0209284_10003966_pt1 | contig 17354 bp, 14 predicted proteins | sample FRY03_FD_187211 | JGI IMG/M metagenome (GOLD analysis project Ga0209284, IMG submission 187211) | Freshwater microbial communities from Lake Fryxell liftoff mats and glacier meltwater in Antarctica - FRY-03 (SPAdes) (version 2) | ecosystem: Environmental > Aquatic > Freshwater > Ice > Glacier... | reverse complement strand
TAGCGGGCAGGGTGTAGCGGGCAGGGTGTAGCGGGCTAACGACAACGGGCTGGTTTGCTGCCTCTCATCTCTCTCGATAAGGAGTATCTCATGAACACTGGCGACATTCAATTGCTCTACGACTCAGAAACGAGAAACGTGCCATCAACCGTCGATGGCACGTTTCTCGTTTCAAACCATAGGTTGGGTGCAAAATGCGCCCAATCTATCCGTATACCTGGGGATTGGCGCAATTGGGCAGTCTCTTGCCCGTCAGCCCGGCGATGAGATTGTTGGCCGCTATCACCGCCATCTGATCTCGCGTGACCACACTGCCGCTGGCGATGTGGGGCGCAATGATGATATTGTTCAGTGTCAGCAACGGGCTGTCCATCGGGATCGGCTCCGGTTCGGTCACGTCCAGCCCGGCATAGGCGATGCCGCCATTCTTGAGCGCATCGTAGAGCGCGTCCGGATCGATCAGCGGCCCGCGGGCACTGTTGATAAGAATGGCCGTGGATTTCATCTTTGCCAGCGCGGCTGCGTCGATCAGATGGTGGGTTTCGGGCAGCAGAGGGGTATGCACAGAGACAAAATCCGATTCACGCAGAAGAGTGTCCAGGTCCACCGACTGTGCGCCGATATCGACGGCGAAGGGATCGTCGGCGGGCACGTAATCGTCGTGGTAGAGAATTTTCATGTCAAAGCCTGTGGCCCGTTTCGCCATGCTCTTGCCAATCCGGCCAAAGCCCACCAGCCCCAGCGTCGCGCCGTAGACATCCTGCCCCAACAGCAGGGACGGCCCCCACGTTTTCCACTTGCCAGCCAGCGTGTAATTGTGCCCTTCCACCACCCGCCGCGCCGCGGATATCAACAACGCAAAGGCGAAATCAGCCGTCGTCTCCGTCAGGACGCCCGGCGTATGACCGACGGGAATACCCCGCTTTGTCGCCTCCGGGATGTTGATGTTGTCGAAGCCGACCGCATAATTGCTGATGACCTTCAGACCAGCACCGGCTGCGTCCATTACTGTCGGATCCATTGGGGTTGTAAGCAGAGATAGAATGCCGTCTACCCCTTTGACGTGTTCCAGCACATACTCGCGGGGCGGGGGCAGCTCGCCGGGCCAGATGTCCGCGTCGCAAAAATCGCGCACAATCGACAGTCCTGCTTCGGGAATTTCGCGGGTTACAAATACTTTTGGTTTTGCCATTGTCGGTGCCATTGTCGGTTTCTCCATCTTCGTTGGTGGAATGAATGGTTTATTGGCCGCGCAAACGCGCCAACTCAGCCCGCAGCCGGGCATTTTCGGCTTCGGCTTCGTCGGCTCTTGTCTGTTCGATTTCGGCTCTGCGTCGTTCTTCGTTGGCCCTTATCTGCTCGATTTCAGCCCTGCGTCGTTCTTCGTTGGCTCTTGTCTGCTCGATTTCGGCCCTGCGTCGTTCCTCCTCGGCTTGGGCCTCAAATTTAGAAAGAACTCTCTTACCGGTTGCCAAGTCATAGAATTGGAGAATGCCCTGGCTATCCAACGCCAGACGCAACCCCAGCAGGCGGCTGACAAACGCGGGCGTCGCGGAACGGCCTCCGTTTACCTCTCCCGCAATGCCACTCTCCGGCTCGAACGGTTGATAGACGTTCTTCTCGTCCAGCCAATAGCCCATCAATGGCTGGGGCAGATAATCCGATGTGGGGTCGTAGAGAAAATACTCTCTGACCCCCAGCCGGGCATAGAGGCCCATCTTGCCCACCATATCTTCCCGGCGTGTGCTGCTGGATGTAACTTCAAAGACCACATCCGGCCCGCGGCCTTCTTCCCAAATTTTGTAGATGCGCCGCCGTTTCTGTTCCACGCCGAAAACAACGAAACAGTCGGGTGCAACTGAACGGCGCGGATTGCCTTCCTCGAAATAGACCAGCAGATTGCCGCTGACATACGCTTTTACTCCGGCTAGAAATGCCTGAAGCGTATGGATGACGTGGAACATCAACTCTCGATGTAAGTCGGTTTCGGCCATAGGCTTGCCATCCGTTTCGGGATAGTGAATTTCTTTCGACTTCCTGGCTCGCTCCTGCACGTTGACTGTCATACCGCCACCTCCAACTCCACTTTATAGAAGACAGGACGCAGAAACCACGGAAACAGCAGATTTGCGCTGATTTTATCCGTGTATATCCGCCCAATCCGCGTCATCCGCGTTCTATTTTCATATCAGCGCTGGTCAATTCCCACGTAGTCCCGGCCCCGTTCGCCCAGATAGATTTGGCGGGGGCGGGAAATTCGCTGCTCCGGATCGTCCACCATCTCTACCCATTGGGCCAGCCAGCCGGGGGCGCGGCCCAGGGCAAAGAGAACGGGGAACATATCCATTGGAAAGCCCATGGCCTGGTAGATGATACCGCTGTAGAAATCCACATTGGGGTAAAGTTTGCGTGAGACAAAGAAATCGTCTTCCAGCGCGATGCGTTCCAGTTCCAGGGCGATGTCGAGCAGGGGATTCGCCTCGGTCACCTCAAAGACTTCGTAGGCGACCTTTTTGATGATGCGGGCGCGGGGGTCGTAGTTTTTGTAAACCCGGTGGCCGAAGCCCATCAGCAATACTTCCCGCTTCTTCACCCGTTCGATAAAGCTGGGAATATTGGCAACCGAGCCGATTTCGCCCAACATTCGCAGCACCGCCTCGTTGGCCCCGCCGTGCAGGGGACCGTACAACGCCGCGGCCGCACCGGCCATCGAGATGTAGGGGTCGGCCTCGCTGGAGCCAATGCTGCGCATAGTCGAAGTGGAGCAGTTCTGCTCGTGATCCGCGTGGAGAATAAAGAGGACATCCAGCGCGCGGGCCAGCACCGGGTTGACTTCGTAGTTGCTCTGGCCCATAAAGTCGAGCATATAGAGAAAATTGCCCGCATAGCCCAGCGTGCTGTCCGGGTAGTTGTAGGGGCGGCCAATCCGATGGCGATAGGCAAAGGCGGCCACGGTGGGCAGCTTGCCCAGTATCCGGTAAATCTGCTTCATCCGCACTTCCGGGTCGTGGACTTGCTTGGCCTCCGGGTGCAGGGTGGACATTGCTGCAATCGCGCTGACCAGAATGCCCATCGGGTGGGCGTCGTAGCGGAAGCTCTTGAGCATATCCGTCAGATTTTCGTGGATATACGTGTGGCGCATAATGCGCTGTTCCCAGTGGGCCAACTGATCCGCCGTGGGCAGTTCCCCGTGGAGGATCAGATAGGAGACTTCCAAAAAGCTGCTCTGCTCGGCCAACTGCTCGATGGGATAGCCCCGGTATTCCAGGATGCCTTTATCCCCGTCGATGTACGTAATCCGGCTTTTGCACGAAGCCGTATTCGTGTAGCCAGGATCGTAGGTCATCATCCCGAATTCGTCTGCCTGCACTTTGATTTTGCGCAGGTCAATGGCGTTGATAGTCTCGTCCTGAATGGGCACTTCGTAGGTTTCGCCTGTGCGATTGTCTGTGATAGTGAGGGTATTGCTACTCATTTTGCAAGCTCCTTCGCTTGGCGTGGAAGGGTGAATGGGGGGATTGAATTGTATGAAAATCCGTAGATGTAACCGTTCAGCCTATCAAAAGCGGACGCAGATCAAACAGACTGAAACAAAGATTTGCGCTGATTTTTAAGATTGATTTTGGTCAAAATCAGCGCAAATCAATTCAAATCATAAAATCTGCGTCCTCCTCTTTGCCAATCTGAACGGTTACTCGTAGATTACTCCTATAGAGTGACGGGCTGCATGGGAACAACTTTGTCACTCTACAAGCGTAAGGCTAATTCAAATAATAAAGTATACGGCAAAAGTCCCCGGCACTTTCTGTCCAAGCGAGTCTGTATTCTGTAATTCAGGCAGCGAAGTTCGTGAAGTGCCGGGGACTTGTGGATACTTATTTTCTTGGAATCGCCTAACCCGCGCAAACTTTACTCGAACTTTACTCGAAGTAGCGCCGAAACCGTCCGGCCATCTCCACCGGCAGACGGCCCAGCATACGCGTGCCCTCTTCGGTATATTCCTCTTTGTCCACGTGACCGTACTCGTGGAAGCGGGAGACCAGCTCGCCCTGGCTGTAGGGAATCAGCAGACGCACGGGAACCATCGACTTGCGCAGATGGCTTGCCACTGTTTCCAGTAGATCAGCCACGCCTTCCCCCCGCAATGCACTCATCAGCACCGCGTTGGGATAGGCTTCCAGCGCCTGAGCCAGTTTCATCTGCACGTCCAGATCGTCCCGGTCCAGCAGATCGGCTTTGTTCAGAGCCGTGACAACCGGCTTCTCGCCCGCGCCCAACTCCTCCAACACCTCTTCCACCGCGGCCACCTGCTCGTCTGCGTTGGCGTGGGAGATGTCCACCACATGCACCAGAATGTCCGCTTCGTTGATCTCCTCCAGCGTGGCCCGAAAGGAGGCGACCAGCGCCGTGGGCAGCTTTTGGATAAAGCCGACCGTATCGGTGAAGAGAGCCACGTGTCCGTTGGGCAGATCAACCCGCCGGGTGGTGGGGTCCAGTGTGGCAAACAACTGGTCCCGGGTCGTCACATTGGCATCGCTGATCGCGTTCATGAATGTGCTCTTGCCCGCATTCGTGTAGCCAACGACAGCCACCACCGGCGTGGCCGACTGGCGGCGTTTCTCCCGGTAGCGTTCCCGGTGGTTGCGGATCTCTTCCAATTGGCGTTTGAGATGGGCAATCCGCCGCCCGATCTCCCGGCGGTCCACTTCTAGCTGGGTTTCGCCGGGGCCGCGTACACCCACACCGCCGCTGGCCCCACCTGCCCGACCGCCTGATTGACGGGCCAGATGGGTCCAGGCCCGCGTCAGTCGGGGCAGCCGGTATTCGTACTGTGCCAACTCCACCTGCACAGCGCCCTCGCGGGTCTTGGCGTGGCGGGCGAAGATATCGAGAATCAGCGCTGTGCGATCCAACACTTTGATATCCTCGCCCAGAGCCTTTTCCAGTTGCCGCTGCTGGCGGGGGGATAGCTCATCGTCAAAGAGAACCACATTCACGCCGGTCTCTGTTACGAGGAGTTGCAACTCTTCCACTTTGCCGGAACCGATGAAGGTGGCCGAGTTCGGATGATTGAGCCGTTGTGTTAACTGCCCACACACTTCCAGACCGGCAGTCTCGGCCAGCAGGGCCAGTTCGGTCAGGGAATCCTCAATATTCAGCAGACCCGGTTCGCCGTCAAATTCAACGCCGACAAGCACCGCGCTTTCGCTCGGCCTGTCGGTCAGAATCAGTCCCGTGTCGTCCCGGACGACCGACCCGACTGGAACGACGGCTCCGCCGTAGCCCTCCACTTGGGTCATACCACTTGCGCGATTTTCGTGATTGGCATTCGCCATTGATCTGCCTCTATTCTTTAGAACACACCGTATTTTTGGAGATAAAAATAACGGCGCTACCCGTCAATTTATTAATGTCCAATAATTACGATGACGTTAATTACGATGACGTTTCATGCGGATTGACGGGGGATCGACTGTGCGATCCCGGACATCTGTTACCGATTCCCGTGCGTTGTCGTGCGCCCTGAGAATGAAAAGTGGAACGCAGAAGACGCAGATTTAAGCAGATAAAATCCGTGCAAATCCGTGTCCTTTTTTAGATCAGATGCCTGTATCTTTTTCGTCCTGCTTACTCTATCCACATTTCATCACCGTTCCAGCAATGCTACTGCTTCGTCAAAAGTTTCATTAAGAGTATAGCGCGACTCTCTACCCAGCCGGGCGACGGCTCGACCACCTGCCGCCACTGTCCATCTGCGCTGAGAGCCACAAAAACAAGCGTTTGCCCGGCCACGAGTGTTTCTGTGGCGGGAGCATCCACGCGGGGTTCGCTGCGTATCACAGAACCCGCCTGGATGACCTGTCCGAGAGCGGGCCGCACGTAGAGACCGGCAAAGGTCACATATTCGTTGCTGATCCAACCGGCCACGGGTGCGCCAATGTGTGACCACTCGCCATCTTCGTTGAATCTATCCACCGTCACCGTTGCACCAATGGGTCCCACTTTGCCCAACACATCGGCGTTCAGGTCGGGCGCAGACCGCACATTGAGCAGGTCGGCCTCAATGCGTGCTTCCAGCGGCGGGGGATAGCGGACGGCCAAAGCGGTGGCGGCACCGGAGGGCGAAAGGGGCTGCCAGCTATCTTCGACTGCCGTTGCCTGGGCCTCAAAACCCAGAGTATCCAATCCCAACCAGCCACTCTGCACAGCCACCCCTGCTGCGCCAACCAGCACGACAACTAGCACAAGCGATGGAAGCAGCCAAGCGGATTGCCTCCTCCATTGTACACCAATTCGACTAAAAATGGATGGCGCACGTTTGGCGCGAACGGTCGAAGCCCGATAGGCCGGTTCCCGGCTCGGCTTCTGGCCCGCTTTCTGGCCCGGCTTCCGGCCCGGCTTCCGGCCCGGTTCCCGGCCCGCTTGCTTGGGCCGCAGGAGAGCCATCACCCATCCCCGCACGATATGCCAGAGGGCAATCGATCCGCTCTGATAGAGAGGGGTGGCTCCGACGTCGAGCGCATCGGCCCAGCCATCCACAGCCCAGGCCGCGGCTTCGACGGAAAAGGCGTAGCGATCCTGCAGGCGGCGCGCCAGCCGTTGGCGCAGGGCGCTGTCAGCCCGCTGCCCGGCCATCCGGCCCAGTTCAACCAGAATGCCGGAGCGCTGGGCGTGGACGAGCACGAAAATCTCCATTTCGTATTCGCCGCAGAGATCGGAGAGGAGCGCTTCTGTGCGTTGGGGATCGGCCAGCAGACCCGGCCCGTAGTGGCGTAACAGATTTTGCAGTTGGCGGTGGGGCTGAGAGTGCATAGGCTAAAAGCGGATTTCGCCTTCCCTGTGGCCGAAGTGGAGACGCAGGCCAGACGCAAGCGTGACCGTCTGCCCGGCCAATACATCCAGCGCGCTGCCGTCCTGTTCCACGCTGACCCACTTTTCGCTGGTCAGGTTGCGCAGCCCCCAAATCTGTGGATTGCGGGGGTGCTGGACAATCTGGGCCAGCGGCGCGCCGAAGTTGTACTGTTCCCGCTCGTCCAGGTGGTGGGGATAGAGCAGCGTGTCGTGGTTGAGCAGGAGAATCTCCCGGTTCAGCCGCATCCGGGGCGGCAGTTGGGGGATGTGGCTGCACGACCAGCAGGGGTTGGGCGATCCGTTGTTGGCGCGCACGGCCTCGGCGTCGTAGAAATTCTCTGCGCCGCAATGGGTGCAGTAGAAGATGGCATCCCGCAGGCGCACCAGACCGGCCCGCCATTCGCTCTCCCGCACCCGCCCGTGGCTGGCATCGGCCAGACCGGATGTGAACGAGCGGGTAAAAAGGTCACGCAGAAAGGCCGGATAGATGGGCCAGAGGGCCAGCGCGTTGTCGTGATAGCCCGCCAGGGGACGGTTGCGGTCATCCGTCGGATCGAAGATAAAAATCGGCTCCGCGCCGTAGAGCCGGGTCATGGCGGGCAGATCGAAGCAGCGGATGTCGGCTTCCCGTGCGCCTTCCAGCGGGTGGTGGTTGACGAGCATATAAAAGAGCAACACAGCCAGGGAAAAGAGATCGCTCTGACTGCTGGGCACAGCCTCGCCGCGCACAATCTCCGGGGCCATAAAGCGGGCTGTGCCGCCGATGCCGTCCCCCGCCTTGCGGTCGATGCCCACATTGTCGTTGTCGCAGATGCGCACTTCGCCGCTCGCCGGGTCAAAGAAGACGTTGCCAAAGGAGATGTCCCGGTAGCACAGCCCTTTGGCGTGGAGCTGAAAATAGCTGTGGGCCAGCTCGAAACCGGCTGTGACCAGCGAACGAAAGCTGGGGTGTACCCGGCGCATGACCAGATCGACGATGCCGGAAAAGCGCTTTTCGCGCAGGGGCATCAGATAGCCAAAGCCGGCGACGCCCGAGCTGCGCACCAATTCCTGGGGCCAGAGAAAGCGGTCGCTGGGTGGCCCCGCTGCGATGGCCGCGGTCAAGCGCTGTTCCAACAGCCGGTCCTGGCCCAGATAGTGGGGGTAGAACCACTTCAGCGCTACCGGCGTCTGGGAGTGGCCCTTGGCCGGATCACCCAAGCGCGCCGCGTAGACCTCCCCCTGGCCGCCCCCGCCGATGAGATGCTCGACGGTGCAGAGGGTCTGGGAGGTTTGTGTGCGGACGGTCTGGCCGGGTTGGAGGAGTTGGTTCATAGGATGCTATTTTACCACATTTGGAAAAGTGTGAAATCCCAGCGCCACTGTTATATCATCCCCACTGCCTGCCGCGGAGGTCTGGGCCAGCCAATCGGGCAACTGTTTCCTTACTGCGGACAACCCATCGGCGCGGATGGCCGCCAGCAGATCGCTCCCCACCTGCTCGAACGATGCGCCATCGACAAAAGAGTTGGCGTAGCCGTCCGTGGAAAGGAGAATCAGCGCAGGCACGTCGTCCACTACCGGTTCAGAAGCCATCTTTGGCTCAAAAGCCATTCTGGGCTGAAAGGCCAGACGCACATTGCGCCAGCCATCGGCCATACAGAGCGAAGTCGTCTCGTTGCCCAATAGACGCTCGTCCACGGGCAGGGCCGGGCGGCTGACCGCGCCATCCGCCGCGACTGTCAAAATATCGCCGTCGCCCAATTGCAGGTAGAGGTGGAAGTGTTCGGTGAGCAGCGCGGCCACAAGCGTCGCGCCGTAGGGGATGAGAATATTCGCCGTATTCTCTTGTTCGTCCTGGGGGGTGATTTCTTCTGGGGCAAAGGGATAGCGCCGGGTGTAACGGCGCACCCGTTCCTGCCAGCGGCGCACCAGCACTTTGGGCAACCATTCGTCACAGGTGCGTTTGATCAGCGACAGATCGGGGGGAACGTCGGGCGTGAGCAGGCGGGGCAGCAGGTCACGGGCCAGGACGCGCACGGCGGTGTTCACCGCATAGGCCGCGCCGATGTGGCTGCGGGTGTAGGCCGCGCTTCCGTGCCCATCGGCCACAGCCAGCACCAGCGGCAGGCTCTGTTCGTTCGCTTGCCAAAAGCGCACGGCGTCCTGATTGGGTGCGCCGTTGCGGATGTGGGAAGCGCCGCGCGCGCTGGCACAGGCGATCTGCCATCCTTCGACAGGCTCAGGACGCCGCCCTTTGACAGGCCCATCCTTACCAGACATCAGCAGCGCCCGGCGCGGCGTCTGGCACAGGGGGGAGGGGCACATTTATGTTGGGCGACATCTCCAACATTTGGCTGGCCGGTGACGAGGCCGATTGGAGAACGGCAGTCGAGACCCATTTTATATAGCGCACCAGACTCTCCGCGTTGTTGGCCTGTAATGGCTCCAGTTCCGGGTGGCCGATAAAGCGTTGTAATGTCCCTTTGTCCGCGTCGTCGCCGATGGCAATGGCGATGCGCACGGCCTTTGTGCCCCAGGGCTTCTCCATCAGTGCGCGCAGCCCCGCGCTGAAATCGTCTGTGGGTTTGCCGTCGGAGATTAGCACCAGCACAGGCGGCAGAGCGCGGGCAGGCATCACCGCCACATCCAACTGTTCGGCCACTAATTGCAGCGCTTTGCCCATATCGGTCACGCCGTCGGCTTCCAGGTCCTCCCAACGGAACTGTTCCATCGGCGTTGTCTGGGCCACATGCCATTGGCTGCCGTTGGAAAATTTCACGGCACGGACCAGCACCTGGGCGTTGGGATTCTCGCCCGCCACCTGAATCATATGGGGAATCGCCTCGCGGATGGCGTTGTTAAGCGCCTGGATTTTGCCCCGCTGACCCATAGACCCGGAGCAGTCGGCGATCCAAATAAAGTGTAGGGGGCGGCTGGAGAGCGCGCCGCCGGGAAGTTTTCGTTCCATTCAAGCACCGTCTTTTCTCATTAAAACCTTCATTTTTAACGCAGAGGCGCAAAGACGCTGAGCAGAACTTAATCGTCTTTGCGCCTCTGCTCCTTTGCGACTTTGCGTTAAAAATTCACGTTGCCGTTGACTATTAATATCCGTGTTCTTCGATTCAGATCAGATGCTCGTCCAGTAGTTGGGGGCCGGGGCCGGGGCGGCTGACGATCACCCGCTCCACACTAGGCAGAGAAGTGAGCCGGGTTTCTACCACCGCCGCCGTCTCCGCCTCGCAAATCAAATGCACATTCGGTCCGGCGTCGATGGTGAAGTAGACGGCCAGACTCTCCTCCTCTCGCCAGCGGCGCACGGCCTGGAGAATTTCCAGTGTGCCCGGCTGCCAGTAGAGCAGGCTGGGCGTGCTGGTCATCATCACGCTGTGCATCGCCAGCGCGTCCAGTTCGATGACCGGGCCGAGCCGATGGATCTCCCGCTCTGCGATGGCCTGCCGGGTTTCTGCCAGCCAGCCGTCCACGTGGGCGATGCGTCCATCCAACAACGGACTGCTTTTTGCCAATAGATGGCCGCCCGCGCTGCTCAACTTCTTCTCCTCGCTGCTGACTATTGCCACCACATCCCGCAGGTCCCAGTGTTCCGGGCCGTGCAGGGGAACGGCCACACTGTCCGTGTCCGACGTGCCCTGCTCCCACTCCACAAAGCCGCCAAAGAGGCTGCGGCTGGCCGAACCGCTGGAACGCCGGGCAATGGCGGAGAGACGGGTGTTGTCCAGCTCCAGGCCCAGCGCCGCGCAGCCCGCCACTGTCAGCGCCGCGAATCCGCTGGCCGAACTGGCAATCCCCGACGCGGTGGGAAAGTTGTTCTGGCTGGTGACCCACGCCCGCCACGTCACGCCCGCCAACCCGCGCAGGATGTCCAGATGGCGGGTAAGGCGCTGGCTGCGGGCGGCGGATTGGCGCACCCCATCCAGCACAAAAACGTCGGTGTCCAGCGTTCCTGTGTCGTCCCAGGCCACAGTTGTCGTCGTATGCGCATCGGCCAGGGTCATACTGATGGAGTTGCTCAAGGGGATATTCAGGCTGGCGTCGGCTACACCCCAGTATTTGATAAAAGCGATGTTGCTGCCGACGCGTGCAGTGGCGACACTCATTTCAGTTCCCGCTCCGCCTGCTGCTCGAAGCGGCGCAAGAGATCGTCGATCAGTTCGTCGTGGGCATGAAAGTGGATGATCACTCCTTCGGCGGTGGCTTCGATGCTCGCTTTCCAGCCGATGCCCTCCACCAATTCCAGCTTGTCCACAACGCCCGCGCCCAGCCGTTTGAGTACGGTCTCTGCCTGTTCCGGGGTCAGGCCGGGAAAGTCCATGGATTCGGTGTCGTACATTTCGTCGCTCTGAAAGCGGGGGTCGTGTCGATCTTCGGCGTCTCCCAGCGAGGGTGCGCTGATAGGCATACAATTTTCCTTTCCTTGAAAAGTTCAACTTCTCGGAAGAAGTTGAACTTTATTATTGGTTGCTTCGGTCCAGCAAAGGCATCCCCGCTGCCTCGCCTGCGCCCAGAGTTTGCAAAAAACGGGGGACCAGCGCGTGCAACTCGGCGACGCGCTGGTCTGGGCTGGCGTTGGGTACGTGAATGCGCCCGCCCGCCATTGTATCGTGGCCGCCTGCTGTGCCATTCTTGCCCACAATGCCGCGCACTATTCGTCCTGCCTGGGCGTTTGCGCTGTCGGCCCGCACAGAGATGACCAGGCGATCCTCGAAGATGCCCAGGCAGATAGCCCAGGAGATGTCTTCCATGCGTAGCATCAGGTCCGCCACTTCCGAGGCCATATCCGGGCGCTGCATCTGAAAGAGCAGGCTGACGGATATGTATCCGGCGCAGGGCTGTGTGTCTGTGTTCGGATTCTCCTGTTCGTCGTTGTCCGATGGCTCAGCTTCTGTATGCTCTGCCGTTGCGCAACGATAAAGCATTGTATTCATCAGCGCATCGTTGATGCCGTGAAAGTAGGAGCGGGGCAATTGGACGTGCTCAATTTGGCTGAGCAGGTCTATATTGACAAAGTTGCGTACAGCCGTGTAGGCCCAGATGTCCAGATCGGTCGTGTGGCGGCTCAGGCCACGGGTATCGGATTTGATGCCGTAGAAAAGAGCGGTCGCCAACAAGTCGTCAATTTCCATCGCTGCCGACGCCACATATTCCGCCATCAGCGTGGCCGCCGCGCCCACCTCCGGGCGCGCATCGTGGATGACGGCACGGGTTTGGCTGCGCCTGGGCGGGTGGTGATCGACGGCCAGAATCACCTGTTCCAGGGGATAGTCGATTTCGTACAGCAGATGGTTGCCGGCGCTGGGTTGGGTATCCACCAGCAGAATCGCGTCGTAGGTGGGCAACACTTGGGCGGCTTCAAAGGTGGGGATGCGCACCGCGTGAGGGGTGATCAGATCGGCCATCGTGCGATTCTCAGCCCGGCCAATCATTCCGCCGTGGCCCAGCGTTACCGGCGCGTCCGGCAACAGGTGGCCGATCAGCCGTTCCAGGGTATATCCCGCGGCAATTGCATCCGGGTCCGGGTCGTTGTGCATCAGCACAAGAATGTTGCGTTTTTCGGCCAATAGGGAGCGTAACTGTTGGATACGTCGTTCGCCAGCATTGATGCGTTGAGCGCTGAAATCCACAGGGAGGGAAAGATGGGCCAAAGAAATATCCGTTCTGCTCTGGTGAAGACCGCCGAGTGTGCCTATTATACCCGCATCGGGCAAACAAAAAAAGAACCAGGTCTGCGTTGGGGCATTTTGGGGTGATTGCGTCTTGTGAGCAGCATACCGCGCCCCAATTCGAAGCAGACCCGCCTCGCGCCAATGCGCGTCCGGTTGATTACGAGGGCTATTGGGTTGTAAAACGGAGAGGGTGCAATGGGTGAAACGAAGATTAGAAGATTAATCGTCGCGCCGGGTTGTGCGCCGATAGAGGCGGCTGAGCAGGCTTTGGCGGGCGATGGGGTCTTCATAGGTCAGCAGCATTGCATTGAGACCTGCCTCGATTTCAGCGCCTTGACATACGCAGCACTGCCCATCTTGCATAGTCAGCAGCCCGGTATCTTCCAGTTCGTGAATCGTCTCGTCCAGGGTTGGGTCATCCGAAAAGGTGGCTATGCGGGCAAAAGCGCGGTTGACTGAATGTTCGTTGCGCTGCCAGAGAAAGAGCAGGAACCAGACTTTGTTGAAGGAGTCGATCCGGCGTTCGCAAAGAAAATGGCTCAAGTTTTCGTCGATTGATTTGTCGATTGAATAGGGTTGAACTGATGTATGCATTGGGTCCTTTTGTATGGTTATGTCGTCAGAAAATCTCCTTCGACAACACAACCATACAGGACCTATTTTAACGGATGATGAACAAAATAGGGCAATGGGTTAACAATTCGTTACCAGACCTGCCAGTTTATTCCGAAAGCTGGCAGGTCTACCGTCAACTCACAATTTTCTGCGGGCGCAGCACAATCAATATGCCCGGATTGGCACGTACGCTGGCGTAGTATGTGTCGGCTTCCTCGGCGCTGTCGTGATATTTGTGGATAATGCGGCGGCGCATCTCCTCCTGGCGGGGCTGGCTCGGCTCGATGAGTTCAGCTTGGCCGCGCAGCACCACATAACGTCCATCGCTGCGGCCGCCGTCAATGCAGACAGCGATGGACGGGTCTCGGCGCAGGTTGCGGACTTTGACTGTCTCGCTCTGGGCGCTGACATAGAGCAGGCCGTCTTCGTATAGAAACCAGACCGGCGTCAGTTGGGGGATGCCGTCGGAGCCATTGGTTGCCAGCACCGCGTTGCGGTCGGCGGCCAAAAATTCTTCAATTTCGGTGGGAGTCATTTTGTGGGTTTCCTTTTGGGTATGAATAGTCCGCTCTTTTGGATGGGTAGCTTTTGGATGGGTAGCAGAAGACGGTTTATTTCGTCACAATTGCGTGCCCCGGCATGGCCCAGAAAGCGTCCAAATGCTCCTGTTCGATCTGTCCCGCCCGGTGTTGCAGATGGGTCTGGGCCAGCGCTTTCACTTCTGCCGCCAGGGGTTCGCCTGTTGTGGCGAGAATGGCGTGGCAAGTGTGGATGGCGAGGAATGTGTCCGTCGTGCGGTCGAGAGGGTGGGTGATCAGGTGTTGAGCGACAGCGGTTGCCTGGCTGCACGCCCCCGCCAGATCACCGCGCTGGAGCGCGGCCTGGGCCAGCCCGGCCAGAGGCTCCCGCGCCCGGTTCTCCATTTCCAGCCGCAGCAGAATCTCGGCAGAGCGTTGGAAGTCGGGGATGGCGTCGTCCACCCGGCCCAGCCGCAGCCGCGCCCAGCCCCGACAGGTGAGCGAATGGGCGATCTGCCGCTCTTCGCCGAAGGTTTCGCTTTCGGCAATTGCTTCGGATGCCCGACGCTCTGCCTCTTGCCAGTTCCCCTCGTAAAATGCAATCCATCCCAGAGCAGTGATGGCTTTGACCATCCACAGCCGTTGCTGCTGTTCCCTCAAATGGGCCGATGCGGTTTCTTGCATTGCTCTGGCTTCGGCCAGCCGTCCCTGTTGCAGGTGTGAAAAGCCCTGGTAGTTTTCGAGCATTGCGCGATTTGGTTTGTCCTGCAACTGGGCTGTTACATTTTCTACCTGTACCGCTCGCTCTTCAGCTTGACGATAGTTCCCCTGACAGATATGGAGCAGGAACAGATTGCGCAGAATGTGCATCTCTAATCTTCTGTTTCCGATGCGTTGCCCAATCTCCAATCCTCGCTCCAGGTGGTGCAAGGCTTGCGAGTAGTCGCCAACGCCCTGGGCCACGGGCAGATATCCCAATTTGTTGCGGATGTCACCTCCGCCAACTTCGTCGCCTGCTTTTTCATAGAGAACCAAGGCTTCGGCCATTAAACCCAGAATATGGGCTGTGCTACCCCCTCCAAACATCCAAACCTGTGCCTGTGTTTCCAGGCTTTTCGCGGCCAAATTGAATAGATTTACCGCCATCGCCTTTGTGTAGCCTTCAGCTAATGCTGACTGAGCGGCGTCGAAATCGCCCTGCCACCACAGCCCCAGGCCGCAGGCGACCAGAGATTCAGCCTCAATAGTGGTGTCTGAGCAGGAACGGGCAAGCGTAACCGCCTCCTGAACCAGAGCCAGGGAATAATTGCGATCACCTGTGCTATATTCCTGATAGTGGCGTGCCAGCGTCAGGTCTGCTCGGCGGCGAATGGCATCGGGGCTGCCGTCGTCCAGCCTTTCTACAGCCTGTGCCAAAAGGGCCAGATCGTTTATCCATTCGTCTGTGCGTCGGGCGGTCCGATTTACCCGCTCCCGCGCGGCCAGCAGGGGATAGACAGCGGCGTCGCCCGCACTTTCGGCCAGGGCAATGGCTGTCGTCAGATAGTCGGCGGCTTCGGCGTGGGCATAGCGCTCCAGGGCCACATCCGCTGCCTGACGAAAATGACCGATGGCCGCGGGGTTGTCACCCGCGCTGGCGAAGTGATGGCCCAACTGCCCCTGCACCGGTCCCAATTCGCCAACGAAAACCCGCAGCAGCGCTTCCCCGGCCCGGCGATGGAGCAGACGCCGCTTGGCCCGGCTGATCACCCCGTAGGCCACATCCCGAATGCGGTCATGGCTGAAGTCGTAGCCGTCCCCGCTTACCTCTCGGATGATGCGCCGCCGCCACAACTCGTCCAGCCCATCCACCAGCTTTTCTTCGTCCAGCGCAGAGGCCGCCGCCAACACCGGATAGGTGAAGGAGCGGCCCAACACCGCGGCTTGGGCCGCGATCTCCTGGGCGCTGGACGAAAGCTGGTCCAGGCGGGATTCGATGACCGCTTGGATTTTGGGCGGGAGGAAACTGGGGACTGGCGATTGGCGATTAGGGGTTGGGCCTGGTGGTGACGTTTCCAGTCCCCCGTTCCCAGTCTCCGATCCCCAATCGCCAGCCCGCACCATCTCCACCACAAAGAGGGGGTTGCCACCGGAATCGTCGTGGAGATGCTGGGCCGTTGTCTCATTCAGAGTCGTGCCGCCGGTCTGCGCGGCCAGTTGGTCCGTCTCGTCAGGGGTAAGCGGCGCGAGGGCGTGCTGGGTCAGCTCTCCCTGGGCCGCGGCTTCGCGGATGACGGCCTGAAGGGGGCCGTTGTCCAACATCTCAACCGTACGGGCCGTGCCCACCACCAGCAGCCGGGCCTGGGGGCGAAAGCGCAGCAGAAAAGCCAAAAAATCCAGACTCTCCCGGTCACACCACTGAAGGTCGTCCAGCACCAGCAGCAGCGGTCGATTGTCGGCCAGAAAGGCGTGTCCCAGCGCCTCAAAAAGGCGGCGTTTTTGCCACTCCTCGGCCAGGGCAGGGGGCGGGGGCAGGTCGGGCCGCCGGTTCTGAATCTCCGGCAGCAGGCGCGAGAGTTCCACCAGCCAGATATCGTCCAATTTCTGCCAGCCTGCACGCAGGGTGTCGCTGCGCAGCAGGTCGATGAGTGGGCTGTAGCTCACGCTGCCTGTGGAGGCATAGGAGCGGGCCTGGGTTATGGCGATGCCCTGGCGCTCGGCCCAGGCGCTCATCTCTTCGGCCAGGCGGCTCTTGCCCATCCCCGCCTCGCCGGTGATCAGCACCCAATGGGGTGCGCCCCGGCTGCTCCTGCGCCAGGCTCTTTGCAGGGCCTGCCATTCGGCCTTTCGACCCACCAGTTGGCCGCTGTATCTATTTTGTTCGTGGGCGAGGGGTGTCTCGGTTCGGCTCGGCTGGTGCAAAAGCCGGGCGTAGCTTTCCTGGGTTTCCGGGCTGGGGTCCACGCCCACTTCCCGGCGCAGAAGGGTGGCGCAGGTGTGGTAGGTTTGCAGCGCGCCGGCCCGGTCGCCGGTGAGGGCCAGCAGGCGCATCAGCCGCCGGTAGCTGGTTTCGTGTAGCGGGTCGTGGCGCAGCAGGCGGCGGGCGTAGGCGATGGCCGCGGGGTAGTCCCGTTCGGTCTCGGCCAGCAGTGTCAATTCGGCCAATGCCTGGGCATAGGCGTTGCGCAGCCGTTCCCGCTCGGGCAATATCCATTCGTCGTAGCAGTCGGGGAGCAGATCGCCCCTGTAGGCGTCTATGGCTGCGGCCAGTGCATCCCGCCGTTGGGGACTGTCCGACGGCGCGGCAGACAGTCCCTCTTCAAATGTCGCCAAGTCCAATACAACCGGAATCCGCGGCTGCCAGGCGACGCTTTTGGGGGTGATTTCCAGGATGTCTTCGATTTGGGGCAGGGCGCGGCGCAGCAGCAGAAGCAGACGGCGCAAATTGGTGCGGGCCTGCTTGTCTCTGCTTTCCGGCCAAAAAATATAGGCAAGTTGCTGTCGGGAGCGGGGCGCATTTCGATGGAGTAGTACATTGGCTAACAGCGCTTGAATCCGGGCCGGTAGTTCGGCCACAGATTTACCCGCTCGCACAATTTGAAATCCGCCCAGCAGACGGATTTCGAGGGATGTCATTTCGGTCGCCCCCGATCACTCGGTATGCGGTTGTGTGGAACACTGGGGGTATCGTACCCCATCCCCATTCGTAACGCAAGCTGTTAGCTTG
>Ga0209284_10003962_pt1 | contig 17368 bp, 14 predicted proteins | sample FRY03_FD_187211 | JGI IMG/M metagenome (GOLD analysis project Ga0209284, IMG submission 187211) | Freshwater microbial communities from Lake Fryxell liftoff mats and glacier meltwater in Antarctica - FRY-03 (SPAdes) (version 2) | ecosystem: Environmental > Aquatic > Freshwater > Ice > Glacier... | reverse complement strand
AAGGAAGTGGGTTTGGAGGGTGGATTTTCCGTTTGAAGGACAATAGGGATTCGTTCCGCGGTGCCAAGGTTTTTCTGGCAGCGGAGTTTGGCTGATTGGCCGGGGGCGAGGAGCCTCAAGTAGGGTCGAGAACGAGGGTGCGTTCGTCGTCGAGGCGAATTTCCGTGTCTGATAGGAATTTGCTTCCGGGGGCGGCACTGGGAAAGGGTGGGCGGGTCATGTGAGGGGGGGTGGGAAGGGGTCTGGCTGCAAAAATGCATGGCGCCGGCGGTCACTGGCCCTCCCCGCCAATTGTCGTGGTACTCCGCGATGCCAGCATCGAAATCAAACCGGCCCTGGCTCTGGTAGGGCGTCATGTAGATCCCAATCGGCCGGTGCGTTCCCAGTACAGGGGGAGGCAGTGCGATGTTTTCCTCAACCGCCACGAGGCAGGCCGCGATTTCATCGGAAGCAGGAATGTTGCCCTGACCAGCTATCCGCCCGTAAAGCGACCGCGCTCCGTGCTCCAAGGCTTCCTGCATAATTTCAACGGTGTGCTCCACCAGCCGCACGCCTCGCGAAGTCTTTCGAAAAAAGAAGTGCCCGCCGGATTCAATGACTCGTGTCGCTTCAAGCCCGTAGTGCTCCTTCATCCGGTGTGGATTCGCCACGTTCACGAGCATCTCATCCGGCCCATCCTCCGGTCGAAGGAGAACATTAAAAAATGTGAAATCATCCGTCCGCAGATAGTCAGTCCACGCCCGCACATCCGACATCACTACCATGTCGCTGTCCAAATACAGCGTCTCATCAAATGGGCTTTCCAACAAGGCGCCCAGCTTGTTGAACCACCTTTCATCCGTGTGGTGTGCTCCCGCCGCCCGCACCGTCCGCACTTGAGCTAATCCTCGCCAGTCCAGCCCGCAGACGCAGCCCAATCCTAACACCCACACCGGAAGCGGCATATTCCATCGCCCAATGCTCCGCGCCAGCGCGTAGGTCATCTTCTCGGATAGGAAGTCATAAGCAGTAAGTAGAACGCCGTAAGTCATTGGTAATAACAAATATGATCGCGATCCACCCCTTCTACCGGCTTCTTGATGATAGGTCCTTCCGCCTTGCCCACAATTACCAAAAATATCTTCAAACGGATTCGTGTCCGTACTATATCTAACTAACCAGCAGCTTATAATAAATACAGAGGTGACTTTGAGCATGAGCCCTTTTATCAACGCAGCGACGATTGCAAACCCTCTCACGATCGCGCGATGATTGTCTATTGCGTTATGAATCCGCCTGAACTAGCTTCGACTTTAATATGATTTAGCCAATCGCGAGCAGAAGCTTCATCATAAGTCGCCCAACGAGCGACAACTGCTTCCGCGGCGCCAATGCGCAACGCCGGATTCTCGATGGTCTCCACCCAGTCTGCCGCACCACGGCCGTCCTTTGAAGCGACGGACTCAGCTAATCCCTTTATTCCGTGGTCTTTCAATTCCCCGGGCGGAAGGTTACGTAACCATGCCGATCCTGCTAAGGCATCCATACCAGCCCAAACACCTGTCAGCTTCTCCGCAGCAACATACCGATGCTCATTAAGTGTCCCCGAATTAGCCGCAAGCCAAGAAGCGGCTTCCTCGGGATTGGAGTTCGTCCACCGGCTAATTACGTTTGTCATGTCTTTAGGACCATAATCATTTTCGTTGGCAAGATTCGCGGCTCTGGCAAAATCGTTAGAATTTATCAGACTATTGATGATAAAATTTTGCGGCCGCATTTGGTAACGAGCGCAAAGTTCTCGGAAACTTTGCTCATTGAGCGCCGTAAGGAGAGGCCCAGGATCGCGAGCCGTCAGTTGACTAAGGACGGATCGCAACGCTTCACCTTGGCGAACCGGGTTGAGCTCATGGAGCAGTTGGACTGATAATTCAGGGTTGGAAAGGGTGAGACTATTGAAATATGCCATTGTGGCGTGGGTTCCTTCTTTAGTTTTTGGTAGGGATTCGAGCCATTTCGATCCAGCAACAGGGTCAAGTACGGCAAATCGTTTCCCAAGGGCAGCGGAACCGGCGTCGTAAACTTCGCCGGTCGGCAACTCCGCTATAAGTTCCCGGGCATCCTCAAGTGAAATGATGGAAATTGCCTGGCTGACTACTCCCACCATTTTACTCGTCCGTTCCTGGCCACTGAAATGTGCAACGATAAAACGCAACTGGTCTTGCGCTATTGACAGTGATTTTGTCGCTTCATTTAGTGGGCTCTTAAATTGTACTGGCGAAACAGTGCTGTCGTGGACAATGTTATCGTTGAGAGTTGCTCGTTGTGGCTGTGTTCGCGTGGAGGAAGTTGAGAATTGCGAAGAATCCTGATTGATGCCGCCGGTAGCCTTCCGTTGGATGGTGAAAATCCAAAAGCTGGCCGAGGCTAGACATATTATGAGCCCGAACTGTAATAATAGTGCGGTTTTTCGTGGTTTGCTAGACATGGGATTGGATCTCCCTAATGGATGTTCATCAACTTATTATCTTTAGAGAATTAGTCAGAATTGGGTTACAGCATACTCACCTCAGAATTGTTCAATGAAAGGAGCCCATAAATTCCACAGCGAGAATTGACGCAACATGACTTCCACGAGTCATAGAAAAGTCATTGGCTTGTTTCGTAATAGTTTGTCTCGCGGCGGGATTGTTTGCACCCGTGTCCGTGAAGAAATTTGACCGTGAGCCGCCTAGGACTGCAGCCAAGGCCTTATGGCGCTACTAGTTTTCGCTGGAATCATCGCAACTTTTCTGATAGGAATTTGCTTCCGGGGGCGGCACTGGGAAAGGGTGGGCGGGTCATGTGAGGGGGGGGGGGAAGGGGTCTGTCGAACGCGCCAGATCGGCAGGGGTCTGCCAGTGTCGCGCGGTACTGTTGTCCGATGGTTTTGACGAAGCCTGGTTCAACGACGGCCAGAAAGTGCTGGAATTACCACCGCAGGATCCCGACGACGCATAACTGTCTTTGTAATTTTGGCAGGGACGCGAATGTGCTCGTCTGGAGAGTCGCTAGATTCTCGTTCAAGCGCCAGATGGCCCATTGGCGGAACTGCGTGCCCCGATGGCTGCGCACGCGGAAGCCGACGGCGAGGATGGCGTCTAGATTGTAGTGCGCGATGTCCCGCGCGACCCTCCAGTCGAACTATTCGGAATTTCCGAATAGTTGCCGCCGCCGTCAGCTCTCCCTCGGCAAAGACGCTCTTCAAGTGCTCGTTCACTGTCGGCACCGTGACTTGGAAAAGCTCCGCGATGAGCGCCTGGGTCAGCCACAGCGTCTCGTTTTCAAACCGGCACTGCACGCGGGTTCGACCATCCTCCGTCTGGTAGAGGATGATTTCGGATTGGGGCAAAGGCTCGTCGCTCATGGGATGTTCCTTTCCAATCGAACCATCCGGAAATCCCGGACCGTTGCCCGCGCCTCCTCGGGGATGGCCGGGTTCCGCCGGCGGATGGCCTCGCGCAAGCGCCCCACCAGCAGCACCTCGCCAAACGAATCCCGCTCTGCCGCTTGTTCACCGTGCGCAAGCTTCGGCCCATGCACGACCGCATAGCCCAGCTCCCCGAACCACGTCAGGGCGGCGTCTTTGACGATGGATTCGTTCAGACTCATTTCAGCACGCTAAGCACGCTCGTATGGATAAACGTTTTTGTAGTTCCGGTTGAGGTAAGAGCCGACCGACGGAGCAGTTCGTAGATTCTCAAACTCGTGTTCCGGAACGCCCTTATAGGCGTAGGTCGAGCCATTCATAAACTGGACGTAGACGGTTTGATTTTCTGCATCGTAGCCGACTGCTGCGATGTTGGATGAGCTGACTGGTTGCATGTCGGGCATTGGCATATTGTCTCCTTAGTTGAATGATTGGTTTCTCCAGTTGCGGACGCTGGTTTCGTATACAGCCGCATCAGGTCGGGCATTGGTCCATAGCTTCGATGCGATTGGGTCGGAACTCTTCACCGCATTGTCCGCTTGGAAAAATTTCACGCGAGATGGAATGCGGACAGCCTCACCACTCACAATCGCTTCGCCCGTTCGCAGACTCGAAAGCACGTCTGCCATTTCCCGAAGTTCGTCCTGCATTGCGGACGAAACGTGACCCTTGTCTCGGGTATTCGTCATCCTCAGCGCTATAATCGAGCCGCATTGACTCAGCACGGTTTCGTCCAACTCAGAAGGACGTTGAGTTACCAAGAGCATTCCGACGCCATACTTCCGGCCTTCCTTCGCAATCGCCTGAACGGTTCGCGATGAAATCGAATCCTCGCCAGCCTTCAAATAGGTGTGAGCTTCGTCTAGGACAACAAAAAGCGGCTGCTTCTTCCCACCCACAAGCGTGCTTTGCCCCCAGTAGAGGGCGTCGTAGATGATCTTTAGAATGCAGCCTGAAATCGTATGCATGATCTCCGACGGGATTGCTGATAGGTCCAAAATTGAAACTGGAAACTCATGCCCAAACCACGTTGAAAACAGGCGCGGAAGATCGTTGGGGGTAGCGCCAATCAGTGATGGCGAATACCCTATTGGGCGGAACAGAAAATTGTAACTTTGATCGAGAAGTCTCGACCGCATGCCGTCCAAGAAGCCGAGGACGCCCTTCGCTTTGGTGTTTAAGAAAGGGGCAGCGCTTCCCAACCCTGCGGTTGGATACTGGTTGGACTTGAGCGTCGCCGGGTCACCAGCCGCGATCAAAGCCTCGGGCGTGGTGCGGTCAACTTTGAAGGTAATTCGCTCGAAGTTATCCAAATCGAACCACAGTTGGTTTATCGAAAATGGAATTGGGCTGTCCGCAGTGATTGCCTCCGCCCGTAGTCCGCCAATTGCGGCAGCCGACACTCTTTTTAGTTCCAAAACCTTCGCCCGGATGTAATCTTCGTTCTGGTCTGAGAGCCGACCTGGGAAGATCGCCAACAGCTCCTTGAATGGCAGTGCCCAGAATGGAACGCAGAGCTCTTCTTCGCCATCCGCGGCTTTGGCTCCGACTCTGAACACACGACACTTTCCAGCCAGAGAACTCGCATACTCGCCGTGCGGGTCGATCATGAGAACACGTGCACTGGGGAATGGCTTTTCGGCAATCGCTTTCACAAGGATGCTGACCGCATTCGATTTTCCGCTCCCCGTAGCGCCAAGAATCGCGCAATGCCGTGAGATCAGCTTGTCCATGTCCAACTGTGCAGCGAGTCCTTCCGACGCGCTCTGGTTCCCGATTACAATCGACGATTGGGCGTTGTAGCCGCCGTAGACAATCCGGAGGTCTTCATTCGTGACTAGATGGACCTGATCACCCGATGTCGGCGACTGAAGCACCCCTCTCTCGAAGGACGAACCGATCTGCTCGCCTACGAGTATCATCCTCAGCCAGCGGTGCCCGTCAGCGATTGCCGGATTCTCCTTGTAGGCCATCAGAAGCGACTCCGGCATCGCAAGCACACCAGCCTGCGTGATGAGCCCATATAAATGAGCGTATCCCAAAGGAATCTTGAGGAACGATCCGATCTGCCCAATCCGATAAACCGTGCCATCGACAATTGGCATGTTCGACGGGTAGTTACTCGCCATCTTGATCGTCACGGAGTTCCCGCTGACGCTCTCAACCTGACCGATGTGCGTTGGATTGTGTTTCATGACGGTTGCAGCGTGCTGGCCGGCCCTTCGGACGAGGAGAGGTCATTCAGGAAATCAGTGAGTTTCCGGAAGTCTGGGAGAACGAAACGCCCAGTCCCTGCCCAGCGTTCATCCCCCTTGCGCTCACCTGCTTCGTCCGACGGAGTTGCAGCGTCTTCGTCAAAATATTGGCTCACACGGATTGACTCCGTCGTTTTCGGCTCATCTCTCAATCTCCACTCGCCAAATTTCCCGCCGATAACCGCGTGGCGCAGTCCATAGACTGACATTTTTCCTCCAGTCTCGAATGTTGCGAGGCCGCGGACACTGTTGGTCACGTCTGCTAGACCAAACACGCTCTTATTGTCCTCAGTCCACGTCTCGTCGTAATACATCGCGATCACATGAGAGTTCGCTCCCCGACGGAGCGACGTCACGATCCGTTCGTTGATGTGGGGGTCTCCGAACGAATATCCGCAAGTGAAAAGAACCGCGTCGTCCTGCTGGAGGAAGGCGCAAAGTCGGTCGATTAGTCCGACATACGGTTGCTTCTTCGATGTGTTGTATTTGAGGTGGGAGGGATAGATGAGGATGGAATCTTCTGGTGCTGATTGCTGCCGAATCACAGCCTTGTCTGAGTCGCGATAGGTCCACCCTAACGAACCATGCATTTTCCAAAGTTTCACGAGATGTGGGAAAGCCTCGACATCTTCCACGGCCTCGGGACAGAAAAACGGTTCAAAGCTACCAGAGAAGCCGTCGAAATACGGTATGCCTGAGCCTTCGAGGGCAATTTCAAATAGGTAGTCGTAATTCGTTGTGAAGATTTCAGCGGGAAACCGCCTTCTCGCCTTCTGCACCCAATTTGCGAGACGAGCGTGAGCCAGTTTCTTTCGGTCAGCTGCCGGCAACGTTTCGCGCACTGAGACCAGTTTCACCACAAGGGTCTTTACAAGCGTCGCCAAGTCGGTGAACCCGACTGAGTCGAGCCCGTTGAGCTTTCCCGCGCCAATGACGGCCCGCTTGGCTTCAATACTTGAGAGCAGCGTTTCGATGTTGAAGGCCACCTTCAGCGCCTCAGTTTCAGCTTGAATCTCCTTTATGGCAGCCGCGAACTCACGCGAGCGTGCCTCTACTTCGGCGACGATAGTCTTCGTCATCTTTTCGATCGCGGGAACAAAAACAGCCTGCAGTCCCGTCGCAAATGACGACCCTGCACCGAACAGAAAGCCGATACGCTTCTTGTCGGAAATCAGAATCTGGTGGATGCCCCGGATGTGTTCGCGCGGATCGTGTGTGTTCATATTGCTTGAAGTGCCCTTGGTAAGTTGACCGTGACTTTCCCGCTCAGCAGCTGCGGCAGCAGCGTGTCGCGCAGGGTGGCGAGGGTGCGGGATTGGTCTTCGTTGGCCGTTATCTGCTCGAAGATTGGCGCGGCGAACCTTGCATATGCTTTGACGATGGCAGCAGGTGGAAGGACGAAACACTGGCTCTTTAGGTCGGTCTGCGTGAGCAGCGGCTGCGTCGAGCCGCGGTTCAGAGTGATGAGATCGAATCCTTTCAATACGAAATACGTGAAATCGAAGAATCCGTCCTGCGGCTCTACGATAAGCGTGTTATCAGACGGCCAAGACGGCTCTGCGGTCCGGAAGATGAGGCCCAACGTCCCAACGCGGCCCGTGAACAGGACGGGCTTCTCGTAGAGCGGCGCAGGCACGTAGCCCATTCGCCCGCCGCCACCGTAAAGCGGGATATTGCACTCGGGTGACAGAGTGTCGTCGCGCCCGATTGGCCGCTTCCCACTTCCAACGCTGGCGATCGCATTTAGCGTTGCAACTTTTCTGTCTGATAGGAATTTGCTTCCGGGGGCGGCACTGGGAAAGGGTGGGCGGGTCATGTGAGGGGGGGTGGGAAGGGGTCTGGTCGGTCAGGCCGAGGCCGGTCGACGGGTCCACGATATGGGAGTACCGCACGCCGCCGATTTCGACGAACTGGCGGGTGTCGCCGCTGGTGGCGAGCGACTGCTGGCGGAGGCTGAGGACCACCTGCGCGTCCGCGTCGTCGCCGGGGTCCACGCCCGCCGTCCAGCCGGTCCGTCCCGGTGGTGCCGCGCCCACGGAAACGCCGCCGCCGGCGTCGATGAGCGCGGCGGCGATCCCATGCTGCTCGCGCAGCAGGCGAAGCACCTCGTCCTGGGCGAAGCCTTTGCCGATGCCGCCGAGGTCGAGCCGGCCTCCGGGGGTGTGAAAGATGGCGGCCTCGGCGGTGAGTTCGACCGCGCGCCAGTCGACGAGGCGGCGCGCCTGCTCGATGGCGGCGGGGTCGGGCAGCCGTTTTTCCTTCCGGGCGGCGCGCCACAGCCGCACCAGCGGTCCCACGGTGATGTCGAACGCGCCGCCGGTCGCTCCGGCGAGTTCCCGCGCCCTGGCCAGCAGTCGGCGCAGGTCGTCGCCGGGGGCGTCCAGCCGCCCGTCGCGGGACAGGCGGGAAAGCTCGCTGTCGTCGAGGTAGTCTGAGAGCCGGGCGTTTAATGCGCCCAGCCGCGCCCAGGCGGCATTGCGCACGGCGCGGGCCCTGGCCTCGTCATTTTCGAAAAAGACCAGCCGCCAGAGGGTGCCCATGTGGGGCGCGACGAATTCCCGGCGCTGGGGAGGGGGTTCCTCCAGCGCGTGCGCGGGGAGCACCAGCGCGGCCACTCCACCGGTGAAAAAATTCCTCCGCATCATGGGGGCACCCTGGGCTTTTCCTTGCCTCCTTTCATCCGGTTTTTCCGCGCCCGCTCCGCAGGTCGGCCCTCAGGGGGCGGCGGGATCGGGGCGGGCGTGATGCGGCCGATGCCAGAACCGCTGGTCCAGCCAGAGCAGCGGGGCGTAGGGCAGCGTGTGGCTTGGGCGCCAGCGGCGGGTCGAAAAATTGTAGAACTCGCCCGGTGCCCAGCGGGCGGGTGCGGCCAGGTGGGTGTTTTCGGCTTCTGCCGCCGGCGGCGCGACGTATTGCCCCCAGCTGGAGAAGGCCACGTAGGAGCCGAGGTAACAGGCGAACCCGCCCGCGAGGATCGGCAGCCAGCGCCGGAGGACGCCGCGGCGGGTGCGGTGCGGATGCCATGAGGCCATGCCGCCCAGCGTGCCGGAGAGCGCCGGCCGCCGCCAGACAAATCACCTCGACGCCCCTTCCGCGCGCATTAGCGTCGGGTTCCCATGTTCGCCGAAACCAAAGCGCCGCTGTCCGAGCGCATCCACGAGGTCTTCTCCGACCACGGGCTGCTCTCGCGGTCGGACGATTTCGAGTATCGGGCCGAGCAGCAGCAAATGGCGGTGCGGGTGGCGGAGGCGCTGGAACGGGACCGTTGCCTGGTGGTCGAGGCCGGCACGGGCGTCGGCAAGTCGCTCGCCTACCTGCTGCCCTCGGTGGTCCATGCGCTGGAGAAGGGGCGCAAGGCGGTGCTTTCCACCCACACCATCAACCTGCAGGAGCAGCTGATCGGCAAGGATATCCCGATCGTGCAAAGCCTGCTCGGAGCCGGGCGCGGGGCGGTGCCGTTCAAGGCGGTGCTGCTCAAGGGGCGCGGTAATTACCTGTGCCCGACGCGGCTGGAGCGGGCGATCCGCTCGTCCGACGATCTGTTCACCAGCGGCGAGCTGGAGGAGCTGCGGCAGATCCGCGCGTGGTCGCGGGAGACCACCGACGGCACGCTCAGCGCCCTGCCGTTCACCCCCGATCCGAAGGTCTGGTCGCAGGTCTGCAGCGAGCCGCACGCCTGCACCGCGAGGCTGTGCGGGGCGAAGGGCGGCTGTTTTTACCAGGAGGCGCGCAAACAGATCGCGGAGGCCCACGTCATCGTGCTCAACCACACCCTGCTCTTCACGCTGATGGCCGCGGCGGAGGACACCGACACCCTTCAGGGCGGCGACAGCTTTCTTTTCCCCAATGACTTTCTGGTCATCGACGAGGCCCACACGCTGGAAAACGTGGCGGCGCGGCAGCTCGGGTTGAATCTTTCGCAGAGCGGCCTGCGGTTCCAGCTCGGCCGGCTTTACAACGCCCGCACGCGGAAGGGCCTGCTCACGGCCGCCGCCGATGCCGAGGGGATCAGGCTGTGCATCGGCCTGGGCACGGCGCTGGACGATTTTTTCGACGAGGTCGGGCGCGCCTGCGTGTTTCGCGGCCCGGCGCGCGAACACCGGGTGCGGACCGCGGGCCTGGTCGAACACTCGGCCGCCGCCGCGCTGCTGGCCTTGGAGAAGCGCCTGGTCGAGATCTGCGAAAAGATGCCGGACAGCGCGAGCAAGACCGAGCTGCAGGAATCGCGCCGCCGGCTGGCCGAGACCCGGGTCGGCATCCGGCAGTTTCTCGACCAGGATCTGGAGGAGCATGTGTACTGGGTGGAGAAGTCTGGCGGCCACTCCGAGTCGCTCGCGCTGCGCACCGCGCCCATCGATGTGTCGGAGGCGCTGCGGGCGATGCTCTTCAACCGCGGGAAATCCTGCCTGCTGACCAGCGCCACGCTCGGCATGGGCGAGGCCGATCTGCGGTATTTCCGCGACCGTGTCGGTGCCGATGAAGTGGAGGCGCTGCGCATCGGCAGCCCGTTCGACTACGCCCGGCAGATGACGCTGCATTTGGTTCCGACCATGCCGGAGCCGAACGCGCCGGCCTTCGACGAGGCGCTGGAGAAATGGATCGCGCATTACCTGCTGATGTCCCAGGGCCGCGCCTTCGTGCTCTTCACCAGCTACAAGCTGCTGCAGAACATGGCGGGCCGGCTCCAGGGGTTCTGCGCGCGCCAGGGGTGGGAGTTGCTGGTCCAGGGCGCGGGCAAGCCGCGCCACCAGATCATCCGGGAGTTTCGCGAGAATGTCTCGAGCGTGCTCTTCGGCACCGAGAGTTTCTGGACCGGGGTGGACGTCCCCGGCGAGGCCCTCTCCAATGTGATCATCACGCGCCTCCCCTTCGCGGTGCCGGACCATCCCGTGACCGCCTCCCGGCTCGAGGCCATCGAGGAGCGCGGTGGCAACCCGTTTATGGAATACTCCGTGCCCGAGGCCGTGCTCAAGCTGCGTCAGGGCGTCGGCCGCCTCATCCGCACCCAGAAGGACCGCGGCATCGCCGTCATTCTCGACAACCGTGTGCTGACCAAACAATACGGCCGCGTCTTCCTCGACGCCCTGCCCCCGGCCCCGCGGGTCATCGCCCGCGAGCTGGAGCCGCGCTGACGGTGGCCCGCGGCGAAAAACCGCCCCGGGGCCGCTTCGACCGGCGGCGGCTTGCCTCGGCGCGGGTCCGACCCACACTGCGGGCATGACGTGGGATGTTTTTACCGGCGGCTTCTGCCAGACCAATGCCTATCTGCTCGCCACCGGCGGGCGGTTCCTGCTGGTCGACGCCCCGGACGATTGTGCGGAGTGGCTGCGCGGTCTGGGCGTGAAGGTCGAGGCGCTGCTGCTCACCCATCAGCATTTCGACCACGTGATGGATGCGGCCCGCATTGTCGAGGACCACGGCTGCCCGGTGTATGCCTGGACCCAGCCGACGCCCGACCTCTGGCTCAACCGGATGTTTTCGCAAATGACCGGCTGGGCGCTGGAGATCCCTCCGTATGCCGTGACTCATGAGCTCGGAGGTCCCGGAAACGCGGCGGGCGGCGGGGTCGCGGTCGCCGGCACCACGTTGCAAGTCCTCCACGTGCCCGGGCATTCGCCGGACAGCGTCTGTTTTTACCACCAGCCCAGCGCGCAGTGTTTTTGCGGCGACACGGTTTTTGCGCAGGGTATCGGCCGGACGGATTTTCCCGGGGGCAGCGAGGCGCTGTTGATTGCGGGCATCCGGGAAAAATTGTTCACGCTGCCCGGGGCGACCACGCTGCTGCCCGGACATGGCGGCTTGACCACGGTTGGCGCGGAGATGATCGAAAATCCTTTTCTTCAGGGTTGAAATGACGCCGAGTTTCCTCGACAAGCTGCTCGACCGGCTGGACCGCGTGAGCCCGGACCAGGTGCAGTCGGTGCTGCTCCGGCTGATCCGCGAAAAAGGGTTTCTCGAAAAGGTCTTCGAGGCGCTGCAGGAGGGGGTCATCATCCTGACCCCCGACGGCCAGGCCACCTTCGTCAACCGCGCGGCGGGACGCCTCTTCGGGCTGGAGCCGGCGGAGGCGGTCGGGCGGGCCCTGGCGGAAATCATCCCCGGGCTTTCCTGGGCCGACTTGGCGGTCGATGGCACCCGGGCAGTCAGCCGGGATTTCGAGCTGTTTTATCCCGAGAGCCGGTTCCTCAACCTGTATCTAGCCCCGATCACCGACGCGGGGGAGCTGCCCGGGCCCGAGGATGACGAGCACCTCGGTTTCGTGCTGCTGGTGCGCGACCTGACCCAGACCCGGCGGGTGACCGAGGAAAAAATCGAGTCCGAGCGGCTCAACGCGCTCACCCTGCTGGCGGCCGGAGTGGCTCACGAGCTGGGGAATCCGCTCAATTCGCTCAACATCCACCTTCAGCTGCTCGAGCGGAAGCTGCGCAAGTCCTCGCCCCAGGCCCACGGCGCGGTGCGCGAGCAGCTGGAGATCGCGCGCGGCGAGATCAAACGGCTCGACTTCATCATCGCGCAATTTCTGTCCGCCATCCGCCCGACCCGTCCACAGCTGGAGCTGGAGGACCTGAATCAGCTCATCCGTGACGCCACGCGCTTTCTCGAGCCCGAGATCACCGACCGCCGGCTGACGCTGAAGCTCGAGCTGCGGGCGGATCTGCCGCTGCTCCGCGTGGACCCCGGTCAGATGAAGCAGGCGTTTTACAACCTCATCCGCAATGCCTCCCAGGCTACCCTGCCCGGCGGCACCATCACCATCCGTAGCGATCTGGGCGACTACGAGGTCACCGTGGCCGTGACCGACACCGGGTCCGGCATTCCGCCCGAGCAAATGGGCCATCTTTTCGAGCCGTTTCACACCACCAAGGAAAAGGGCACCGGCCTCGGCCTGCTCATCGTCCGCCGCATCGTGCGCGAGCACGGCGGCGAGATCGCCGTCGAAAGCGCGGAGAAAAAGGGCACCCGCATCACCATGCACCTGCCGCTCGGCCCCAAGCCGATGCGCATGCTGCCCAGCTCGGGTTGAAGGCGCGGGCCTTCAATACATCATCTGCTGCCGCGGTGGCTTGCTCGGCGTGAGGCCGGAAGCCTTGAAGACGGTGGCCTGCGCGCCATTGATTTCGCGGTATTCGACGGAGCCGGTGACCTTGTACCATCCCATTTCCCGCCACTCCGGCGGGGCGGCGGTGAACTCGACCGGGATGGAAATCGGGCGGGCGTCGGCGGCGCAGCAGGTCATCATGAGCCGGAAGAGCCGCATTTTTGACGGATCCTGCTTGTCCTTGATCGCCTGACCGGTCGTTTCGACGATCTGCGTGGAGACGACTTCCTGCACGTCGCGCGTCTGGGCCGGCATGTAAAAAAGTTCGATCAGCTGGAGCGGGATGTTGCCCTCGGGCGTGCGTCCGCCGCTGAGGCGCTCCAGTTCGTCCACGGTGAAGGCGGAGGAGGTGGCGGTGCCCGCCGCCGGGGCGGCGGTGCTGCCCGGCAGCGGACGGGACTTCTCGGCTCGTTTGGCCAGATCGATGCCCCCGCCACCGAGCGCGGTGCTGCCGGCGCTCGTCACCGCGTTGGCCTTGTTGATGAAAAACTGGTCGCTGTAGCGGTCGGGGGAATAGAGGGCGGCCGCGCTGAGCGGCACCGCCAGAATGAGAAACGTCAGGGCTTTTGACAGCCAGCCGCCCGGTGTCGCGTGCGCATGGTCATGGCCTCCCTGATGCTCGTGCCCGGGGTGGTCGCCGCCGCAGGTGCCGCAGCCGCCCTCCTCGTCCTGGCCGGGTGCCGCCTCGCGCGGTTCGCGCACCAGCAACTCAAACGCCGCCAGCACGCACAGGAGCAGCCCGCAAATCAGCGCCTGGATCCGAAAGCCGCCGAAGCCGGTCAGGTAATGAACCACCCGTCCGCTGGCGAAATAATAAATCATCACCCCGCCCCAGAGAAGAAGGAGAAAGCAGGCCGCCACCCGCGCCCAGGGGACGGTGGCCGCCGCCATGGGCGCGCCCTGGCCATGGTCGTGGCCGTGGCCGTGGTCGTGGCCGTGGCCGTGGTCGTGGTCGTGGCCGCAGTCGGGCCCGTGAACATGGTGGCTCGCCCCCTCGTGACTGTGGTCGTGCCCGTGGTCGTGGTCAGATGGATGAGCCATGGATCAGTTGGAGCAGGGGTGGAGCGGCGTATTTCCAGGCGAAGGCGAGCAGGGTGATCACCAGGAAGAGGCCGATGATCAGCCGGGCGACAAAGGCCTTCTTGAAGACGCTGGAATAGAGGAAAATAAGCTTCAGGTCGGCCATCGGCCCGAAGACGAGGAAGGCGAGGCGGGCGACCCAGGAGAAGCCCGCGAGGGATGCCGCGATGAAGGCGTCGGTGGTGCTGCAGAGCGAAAGGATGAAGGCCAGCGCCATCAAGCCCGGCACGGCGAACCCGTCGTTCCCGCTGAGCATGGCGATCACTCCCTGGGCCTGCGGCAGGACCACCAGCCGGGTGTTGAAAACCGAGGTGATGAGCACGCCGATGACAAAATACATCGCGGTGTCGAGAAAGTCCGTCCGCGCCACCCGCAGGGCGTGGGTCACGCGCTGGTCATGAGAGCCATGGGCGTGGGAATGTTCGGTGGCCCCCGCGGCCATGATGTGGTCGCGCAGGACGCGGTCCACCCGCAGTCGGCTGACGATCAGGCCCACCAGCACCGTCACGATGTAGGCCATGAGCAGCCGCGAGCAGGTCATGAAGACCGGGTTCTGCCCCTTGAAGGCGGAGAGCGTGCTCAGCACCACCACGGGGTTGATGATCGGAGCCGAGAGCATGTAGGTGACCGCGCAGCTCAGCGGCAGTCCCTTTTTCAACAGTCGTCGGATGACCGGGACCACCGCGCATTCGCACACGGGAAAAAATCCACCCAGCAGGCCGGCCACCAGGATGGCAAAAAGCGGACGCCGCGGCAGCAGCCGGTCCATGGCATTGCTCGGCAGATATGCGTCGATGAAGCCGGAGATGATCGTGCCGAGCAATAGATACGGCGCGCCCTCGAGCACGATGCTGAGAAAGGCGAAAAGGATGTCGCCGTTGGGGCTTGGGGCGGGGGGAATCATTCCGTCACAAAAATTCATGATGGCGGAGGAACCTCCGCCACGCAACCCACCGTAGCTCGACTTTCCGAAGTCGAGGAGGAGTGCTCCGCTGGTGAACCTTGCCCTTCGAATTTAAAGACATTCACTTTTTTGTCCCGCACCCGTTAGTTGTTCCGTGGGTCGGTTTCTCCTTGTCACAACGCTGGATGCAATACACAATGTGTTCACAAGAGCAGTTTAATTCTTGGCTTTTTCCCATGATCACCATGCCCTCCCGCTCCCTCCTTCTTTTCCGCCAGGGGAACCGGCGCGCCTTGACGCCCCCGCCCACACGCCGGTCCTCCCCGGAACGGCCGGTGGCCGAAAACGCCGCGAGCGGTCTGCTCCCTTCGGACTGGCCGGGGCGCTCTGGGACACTGCTGCCCGCCCGCGTGAAGCCCTCTGTTCTGGTTAAGTCGTTCGCCTGCTTTCTCCTGATACTGGCGGCGGCACTTCCGCTGCCCGGCGGCGAGTCCGTGCTGACCACCACCTTTCAACCCCTCGATGGCCTCGGCTCCGGAACAATCGTCATCGTTCCGGTCACGTGCCGCAATTGGCACGGCATGAGTGGGCAGCCGGCCCGCATCGGCCTCATCGCCGCGCCCAACGTTCTTCCCGGCAACGCACCCGCGGAGGCGGCCGCGGATCTCAACCTGGCTTCGGTGTGCGGCCTGCGGTTTGCTTGCAGTGACGTCGAGGCCGCGCGCGAACTGACGCTCGACGCAACCGCTTTCGCCATGCCCACCAGGTTCGTGCACCGGCGGGACCATATCATCCGGGCGTGTCTGGAGTGCCTGCGCCGCTGCCTGCCCGACGCCTTGAGGGACACCCCCGTTGTCCTGAAGAGGTCTGCGGCGGACGCAGAGTGGATCGATCCGATCATGAAAGAGTTCAACGTCCATGACCGTCGCCGCGTTTTTTTTACGCCGGAGAGCTGAGCTAGGGGCCTCGCTGCGCATCGCGGGAATCCTGCCATTTCCTCGGGCCACGCGTTCCTCCCCGCGCCATCCACGGCGTCCGGCATTTGGCGTCGGCAACCCGTCGGAAGTGAGTATAAGCTCAACCGTGAATTCGATCCGCCGCCATCCCGGGCTCAGACTTCGAGCCGCGCTCCGGCGCTGGCGTGCGGCGGTTTTGCCGGGCCGCGAGGAGCCGGAGCGGGTCCACGCCGCGCGCGTCGCCCTGAAGGAGGCGCGGGCAGTGCTGCGGCTGCTGCGGCGGGAGCTGCCGGGGGAGGCGGCGGCGGGCTGGGACCAGCGGTTGCGGCAGGCGATGAAGGAACTGGCACCGGCGCGGGATCAGGTGGTGATGAGCGCCATTCTGACGGCGCACGTGGGACGCCTGCCGCGGGAGGAGGACCGGAGGCGGTTGGTGCGCGCCCTGCCGCGCCCACCCGCCATTCCGTCCCGCGCGCTGCGCCGGATCGCTCCGCTGCTGGAGGAATTGGGTCAGGCCCTCAGCCCGTTCTTGCAAAGCCTCGGGTGGACGCCGGTGGAACGCGCCTTCGCCAAGGCCCTGCGATCGGTCCGCCGGCTGCAAACCCGGGCCGGGCGCGACGAGACGCCCGCCCTCTGGCACCGCTGGCGCCGCCGGGTCAAGGAACTGGCTTATCAGGCTGATTTTGTCCGCCCCCCGGACTTCCCGGCGTGGAAATCGCTGCGCCAGGACGCCTGGGAGCTGCAGTCGAAACTCGGCGATCTCCAGGACCTGCAGATCACCGTGGAAGGTCTGGCGCATCTGGAGGTGCCCGCGGACATTCGGAAAGCCCTGCGCGCCACTCTCCGTCGCGCCGCCAACAAGGCGCTGCGCCGCGCCTGGAAGGCGCGGCTCAAAAAAAGCGCGCTCGGCAAGTGATGCGGCTGCAGTAGCCGTCTGATAGGAATTTGCTTCCGGGGGCGGCACTGGGAAAGGGTGGGCGGGTCATGTGAGGGGGGGTAGGAAGGGGTCTGATCTTCTGGGCGAGCTTCCGCTCCATGCGTTCGAGCGCGCGCAACAGTTCCTCACGCTTGACCGGCTTTAGCGAATAACGCCTGGCGGAAGGCCTCAAAGATGACCTCGTGGTGCTCGGGCGTAATGCCGACGCCGCTGTCGGTGACGCGGAAGCGCACGAGCGGCACCCCGTCGGCTGACTTCAGCGCGTCCACCGCGAGGCGCACCGTGCCGCTTTCGGTGAATTTCACGGCGTTCGACACAAGGTTTTTCAATACCTGCTGCAGGCGCTGGCCGTCGCTCACGATGACGTCGTCGTTTTCGTCCTCGAGCGAGGTTTCGAGAAGCAACCCTTTTTGCGCAGCGAGCGGATCGAAGGTGCGCCGCAACTGCTCGATCATCGCGAGCAGCGAGAGCTTGTCCAAGTGCAGGTCGATCTTGCCGGCCTCGATCTTCGAGAGGTCGAGGATGTCGTTGATGAGCGTGAGCAGATCGGTGCTCGCGCCGTAGATCGTCTCCGCGAACTGCACCTGCTCCGCGTTGAGGTTGCCGCCCGTGTTGTCCGCGAGCAGCTTCGCGAGGATGAGCGCGCTGTTGAGCGGTGTGCGCAGCTCGTGGCTCATGTTGGCGAGGAACTC
>Ga0209284_10003961_pt1 | contig 17382 bp, 18 predicted proteins | sample FRY03_FD_187211 | JGI IMG/M metagenome (GOLD analysis project Ga0209284, IMG submission 187211) | Freshwater microbial communities from Lake Fryxell liftoff mats and glacier meltwater in Antarctica - FRY-03 (SPAdes) (version 2) | ecosystem: Environmental > Aquatic > Freshwater > Ice > Glacier... | reverse complement strand
CAGTAATTCTAATTTTAATACCACGAACTACCTTGCTTGGTGCTTTAATGGGATGTGGAGTTATGGTTGGTGCGATTTTTTCACATTTATTCGTATTGGGAATCGAAGTAAAAAATGATGGAGGAGCATTATTTATTTTGGCGATAATTACCTTTCTTTGTTGTGCAACTTTGGCTTTTCGAAATAGAAATAAGATTACAGATTTATTAAAATTAAAATTTTAAGTATGTTATTATCTTCCATAAAAAACAATCTTGACGAATTGATTGATTTGCTAAATCAATTTTCCAATGAGGAATATTCTAAACCTTGCTTTCAGTTGAGCAATTCTAGCATTGGCGAGCATACACGGCACATAATTGAATTATTTCAATGTCTTGATAAACAATATGAATCAGGTATTTTGAATTATGATGACAGAAAAAGAAATATTTTGATTCAAACCAATACTGATTTTGCTATCCAGCAAATTCTAAAGATCCAGAATAATTTAGACAAGGGAAATAAAAAATTGCTATTGAAGCAAAAGATTGATGGCAACGAAATTGAAACAGAAAGTAATTATTTCAGAGAATTACTCTATAATTTTGAACATTGTATCCATCATCAAGCCTTAATAAAAGTTGGCGTTTTGCAATTTGAAACTATTGTTGTTGATGAAAATTTTGGCGTTGCGCGTTCCACAATCGAATACAGAAATCAATGTGCACAGTAAGCGTTGTTTCTTCCAACGGGAAAACCATCATTACTTCAAATCGTGATGAAAAAATTTTGAGGCCAAGCGCTATTGCTCCCAAAAATTATTTAATAAATAACAAAAACATCATTTTTCCAAAAGATTCTAAAGCTGGCGGAACCTGGTTTGCCATTGATGAAAGCGGAACTGTTTTGGTTTTGCTCAATGGCGCAAATGAAAAACACGAAGTCAAACCTCCTTACAGAAAAAGCCGTGGTTTAATTGTTTTAGACGTTATTAGTAGCTTGTCGCCAAAAGATTTTTGGCAAGAAATTAATTTGGAGAACATAGAGCCGTTTACTTTAGTTTTATTCCAAAATGGAGAACTTTTTGAATTGCGATGGAATGGAATTGACAAAGAAACCACTGCTTTGGACACCAATTATAATCACGTTTGGTCGTCTTCTACTTTGTATCCCGCTGCTATTCGAGATAAAAGAGCCAATTGGTTTCATACTTTTTTGGATGTAAATCCAACAATTTCCGAAACTGAAATGATGAATTTCCATCGGTATACCGAAGAAGAAAACACAGAAAACGGATTAGTTATTAATCGAAACGACGAATTGAAGACATTAAGTATAACTCAAGCTGTGATTGAAAAAAATAGGGTTTCTATATTACATTATGATTTGATTGCCCAAAAGGATTTTTCCAAAACATTTATAACTATATAAATTTGAAGCTACTCATTCATAAAATTACACATTGGGAATATTGGCCGTTTCAAATTGTCTATATTCCTATTTATTTTCTGTGGTCTTATTATGCGATCAAGGCAAAATCAATATTTTTCTTTAACGCCTCCAATCCTACTATAAAAAATGGAGGGTTTATAATGGAATCCAAAAAAGCGATTTACAATTTAATCCCACAGAAATATTACCCCAAAACGGAACTAATAATTGAAGGAACTCCATTAGAGGAAATTGTAAAAATAAAGCAAGATTCTTTGATAAAATTTCCATTTATAGCCAAGCCAGACATAGGATTGCGTGGTTCTGGAGTCAAGAAAATCAATACACTTGAAGATTTAAAATCGTATGCACAGAAAGCTAATTTTGATTTTATAATTCAAGATTTAATTCCATTCGAAAATGAAGTCGGGATTTTTTATGTGCGTTATCCCGATGAAAAAAACGGAAGAATAACTGGGATTGTTTCTAAAGAATTTATGATTATTACTGGCGATGGAGTTTCAACTACCGAAGAATTAATCAAGAAAAACCCACGCTATGAATTGCAGTTTAAGGTGTTGAAACAAGAATATGGTGATTTGTTATTAGAAATTTTACCAAAAGGCGAAAAACTCAATTTAGTTCCATACGGAAATCACGTTCGTGGTGCAAAATTCATAGATGGAAGTCATTGGATAAGTCCAAAATTAATCGAAACCATAAACGAAATGTGTTTGCAAGTTCCGGGTTTTTATTTTGGAAGAATGGATATTATGTACAATAATTGGGAAGAATTAGAAAGCGGAGAAAATTTTTCTGTGGTTGAGTTGAATGGAGCTGCGAGTGAACCTACACATATTTATGATCCAAAACATTCCCTGTTTTTTGCTTGGAAAGAATTGGCAAGACACATTACTTATATGTATGAAATTAGTGTGATCAATAACGCAAAAGGAATTCCCTATTTAGCACATAAAATAGGAATGAAGGAATATAGATTGCATTTAGAACAAAGTAATAAAATTGTGAAATTTTAATTAAAATGAAAGCTATAAAAAACATATTTGTTGGATTTATAGTAAGCTTTGTTGGCTCGATTCCACTGGGTTATTTAAACATTGTTGGATTTGAAATATATTCAAAGTTTGGAATGAATAGCTTGGTTTTCTTTTTATTTGGAATTATTTCTGTTGAGGTTTTCGTGATCTATTTCACCTTAATTTTTGCGAATTCATTGGTAAACAACAAGAAATTGATGAAAGCAATCGAGATTTTCGCAATTTTCTTTTTGCTTATTTTAGCTTATTCCTTTTATGCACATTCTAATCAAACTGCCAAAGACCAAAATTATTTGGAAAAATACGTGATGTATTCACCTTTCCTGATTGGAGTTATCTTGAATTGTTTAAACTTTCTTCAACTCCCTTTTTGGACAGGTTGGAATCTTTATTTGATAAATTCTAAGTACATATTTATCGAAAAAAAATTAAAATATTTTTATATTTCGGGAACAATAATAGGAACTTTTCTAGGAATGACGGCACTGATTCTAGCTTTAAATTCCATCACCAAGAATTCGGGAATTCTTTCAGAATACCTAATGCCGGTAATAATCCCGATGGTTTTTATTGGATTGGCACTTTTTCAAGTTTATAAAGTTTACAAAAAATATTATAGTTCTAAGAAGTAAAAAATCATTCTACAAAGCTGGAATACTCATATCATAAGCCAAAATAAAATAGTAGTTATTGTTAAATTCGAAATCAGAAATAATAGTCCATTTTAGTTTTTCGATGTGTGCTTTTAAGGAAGGCGCATTGGTTTTGTTTATGAAAGTTAAACTCAAAGGATATTTTTTCATAACGTGAATTCTCATAAATTCAAAAAGGAAATTAATCAATCCTTTTCCTCTGTATTTTTTATCAATGCAAATTGGTCCATATTGAAAACTACTAACAGATGTAATTTCGAAATCCTGAAAAGAAAGTTTCGGAAACAAACTAATCATATTTTCAAAAATAGGCCATTGGCTGAAAAAAAGCCAGCTTTCGGCAAAAATATATGCTATAATTTTGTTGTCGTCCTTGGCGATAAACAGTCCTTCGTTATGGATGACATAAGTCAGTTGCTCGATTGTAAATGGCGTGGTGACAAACCCAGATTTCTTTTCTTCTTCGGACAAATTGGAAACAAGATATAATTCCTGTAAAGCCAAAACACCTTCGATATCATTCAATTTTGCCACTTCTAATTGTAAATCTTTAATCATTTTCAGAATCTTCAATTGTTGATAATTTTTGTCCAAAATTAGGAAAAATAGCAACAATACTAAACTTATTTTTGAAGCAATTCATTATTAACAATAAGGCTATGTTTTAAAGTTTTTGCTTATTTTCGCTCTATGAAAAACATCATCATCACGGGAACTTCAAGAGGGATTGGTTTTGAGCTTGCTTTGCAGTTTGCCAATGCTGGTCATAATGTATTGGCAATTTCCAGAAAAATCCCCCAAACATTATTGGGAAATAAAAATATAACTTGTTTATCAGTTGATTTATCTGATGAAACCGAAATTAAGAAAGTTGAAAATTTTCTTTCTCAAACTTGGAAAAAGGTAGATATTCTAATCCATAATGCGGGGAGTTTATTATTGAAGCCTTTTTCAGAAACTTCAACAGAAGATTTTGAGAGTGTATATAAAGTCAATGTTTTTGCTGTTGCTAATTTGACTAGAATCTGCTTGCCCTATTTACAAAAAGGAAGTCACGTAGTTACAATAAGTTCGATGGGAGGAATTCAAGGAAGCTTGAAGTTTGCTGGATTGGCAGCTTATAGTTCCAGCAAAGGCGCCGTAATTACCTTGTCGGAATTATTGGCCGAGGAATACAAAGAAAGAGGAATTTCGTTTAATGTTTTGGCTCTTGGCGCTGTTCAAACTGAGATGTTGGAAGAAGCTTTTCCAGGTTATCAAGCACCAATGTTGGCAATGGAAATGGCTAATTATATTTTTGATTTTGCTTTGACTGGCAATAAATATTACAACGGAAAAGTATTGCAAGTTTCATCTACAAATCCTTAAAAGTTATAAATTTTTGTCTTCCCGAGCGTAGTCGAGGGATTTTTATTTTATTTGCAATTTATGAAACAGCAAAACGCCATTCAATTATTTGAAAACGAAAAAGTCCGTACACTTTGGGATGCTGAAAAAGAACAATGGTTTTTTTCAATTATTGATGTGATCGAAGTTTTAACCGAAATTGATCGCTCAAGAAAGTATTGGAGTGACTTAAAAGCGAAGTTGTTAAAAGAAGGAAGTCAGTTGTCCGAAAAAATCGGACAACTGAAAATGCAATCATCTGACGGTAAATTTTATAAAACCCATGTAGCCACAACTGAACAACTTTTTCGTTTAATTCAATCGATCCCATCACCAAAAGCGGAACCGTTTAAACTTTGGCTAGCACAGATTGCAGCGGAGCGATTGGACGAAATTCAAGATCCTGAATTGACTATTGATAGAGCATTAGAGCAATATATGCAACTAGGATATTCTGAAAATTGGATAAATCAAAGACTGAAAAGTATTGAAGTCCGAAAAGAGCTCACCGACGAATGGAAAAATCGAGGACTTAAAGAAGGACAACAATTTGCAACACTTGCAGATATAATTTCTAAATCTTGGGCAGGAAAAACCACTAAGGAATATAAGATTTTAAAAGGATTGAAAAAAGAAAACCTTCGGGACAATAGGACTAATACAGAATTGATTTTGAATATGTTAGCCGAAGCATCAACCAAAGATATTTCTCAGGCATTTAATCCAGAATCTTTTATAGAAAGTAAAAAAGTGGCACAACAAGGCGGAAATGTTGCTAAAGTTGCCTTAAAAGAATTGGAAGCCAGAACAGGAAAAAAAGTGGTTACCTCTTTAAATGCCAAATCTTTATTACAATTCAAAAAAAATATTGACAAGGAATAATGAGCGAAACCCTTTCAAAATATATCCCTGAACACGCCGTAAAACCAGTTTTTGAACTGATTGTTGTCAATCAAGTTCATCTTAAAATTGTGAATGAACGCGTGACCCGTCATGGTGATTATCGAAAAGGAATCAACGGGAAACACGAAATAACAGTCAACGCCAACTTGAATAAATATAAGTTTTTGATTACGCTGGTTCATGAAATTTCGCATTTGGTGGCGTTCGAAAAATTTGGTCGCAACATAAAACCCCACGGAAACGAGTGGAAATATTCTTTTCAACGATTGATGATTCCGTTTATTCGTCCAGAGATTTTTCCCGGTCATTTGTTGCCTTTGTTGGCGAGACATTTCAAAAATCCTTCAGCAAGCAGCGATACTGATGCCACTTTGTCTTTGGCACTCAAACAGTTTGACGAACAAAACGATAAAAACTATATCTTTGAAATTCCTTATGGCAGTATTTTTAGAATTCACAACGGAAAGATTTTCAAGAAAGGAGCGTTAAGAACCAAACGTTTTGAATGTGTGGAAGTAAGTTCTGGGCGAACTTATCTTTTTAATCCGAATGCCGAGGTAGAATTATTGCCGAGTTGATTATATTTGCACCCTAAATAAATAAAACAAGACTTTTGCTAAAGAGCAAGTCTTATAGCAACAATTAAATGGATAAAAATTATTACGCAATTATAATGGCTGGTGGCGTCGGATCCCGATTTTGGCCAGTAAGCACAACCGAATTTCCAAAACAATTTCACGATATGTTGGGTGCAGGGGAAACCTTGATACAGAAAACCTTTAGCAGATTGTCAAAATTGATTCCGGTGGAGAACATCTTGATTTTGACCAACGAAAAATACAATTCGATTGTGTTGGAACAACTGCCAATGGCAAAACAAGAACAAGTTTTGCTGGAACCTGCTATGAGAAACACAGCTCCGTGTATTCTATATGCTTCGTTAAAAATCCAAAAACAAAATCCAAATGCCGTTATGGTCGTTGCGCCAAGCGATCATTGGATAGAAGACGAAAATGCCTTTGCAGCAAATTTGCAACAATGTTTTGATTTTTGTGCCAAAGAAAATGCGTTGATGACTCTTGGCATCAAACCAACTTTTCCCAATACGGGTTTTGGTTACATAGAATTTGATAAAACAGATGCTAATCCAATAAAAAAAGTTTCTCAATTTCGGGAAAAACCGGATTATGAAACGGCAAAATCGTTTCTAAAAAGTGGGAATTTCTTGTGGAACGGCGGTATATTTATTTGGAGCGTCAAAACCATAACCGAAGCTTTCGAAAAATTTCAACCACAAATGAATGCCTTGTTTCATAAGGGATTGGAAAGCTATAATACGACTGCCGAAAAACATTTCATCGAAGAAAATTACGCTTTGGCCGAAAATGTTTCCATCGATTATGCCGTTATGGAAAGTGCCCAAAATGTTTATGTTCTTCCGGCCACTTTTGATTGGAATGATCTGGGAACTTGGGGTTCTTTGCACGAAAAACTAGATAAGGACGAAAATAACAATGCTGTTGTAAATGCTACTGTTTTATTACAAAATGCATCAAGCAATATTATCAGCACATCCAAAGATAAATTAGTAATTATCGACGGACTAGAAGATTATATAATTGTAGACAAAGACAATGTTTTGTTGATTTATCCAAAAAGTAAAGAGCAGGAAATTAAAGGAATAGTAAACAGTTTAAAAGGTTAATTTTTACCTTATTAAACGACTAAATTTGCTTCAAAAATTTAGTCGTTTAAATAAGCTTCCCTAACTTTCTTGAATAAATTAGACGAATAAACGAAGTCAACAACGGCTTCGTTATCAGTCTTGAAAATCTCTTCTTTTGTGCCTTCCCAAGTTTTAACACCATTTTTTAAAAATAGGATTTTCTCTCCAATTTCCATAACTGAGTTCATGTCATGGGTATTGATTACGGTGGTTATGTTATATTCTTCTGTGATTTCCCTGATAAGATTATCGATTAATGTAGCCGTGTTTGGATCAAGTCCTGAATTGGGTTCGTCACAAAATAAATATTTGGGATTATTTACTATGGCACGAGCAATGGCAACCCTTTTTTGCATTCCTCCCGAGATTTCTGAAGGTAATTTATGGTGTGCATCAACTAAAGCGACTCTTTTTAGAACAAAATCAACGCGATCTTGAATTTTATGTTTGTCGTCATTGGTAAACATTTTTAATGGGAAGCCTACATTTTCTGAAACTGTCATCGAATCAAATAAGGCACCACCTTGAAAGAGCATTCCAATTTCAGTTCTCAAATTTCTTTTATCTTGAGGGCTAAGATCAGAATAAATTCTGCCATCAAAAGAAATTGTTCCTACTTCGGGCGTGAAAATTCCCAATAATGATTTTAATAAAACTGTTTTTCCAGAACCACTTTGACCAATGATTAAATTGGTTTTTCCTGTTTCGAAAATTGTGGAAATACCTTTAAGAATTTTGGTACCACCGAATGATTTCTCTATATTTTTTATTTCTATCATTAGGTCAACATTAATTGGGTTAGTATGTAATTCATCAAAATAATCATGACTGATGTCCAGACGAACGCAACGGTACTGGCTTTGCCCACTTCAAGTGCGCCACCTTTCATATAATAACCGTGAAATGATGGAATTGTCGCTAATAGTATGGCAAAGATAAAAGACTTGATAAAAGCATAAGCGACGTGAAATGGAATAAAATTGATTTGAATACCAAGTATGAAATCGTTACTTGTTGCAAAACCTCCATAAACAGATGCTATATAACCACCAAAAACGCCCAAAAACATACTGATTCCAATGACAAATGGATACAATAACACGGCGACGAGTTTTGGAAATACCAAATAATTCAACGAATTCACTCCCATAACTTCGAGTGCATCTATTTGTTCCGTTACCCGCATCGATCCAATGCTTGATGTAATAAAGGAACCCATTTTTCCGGCCATAACTATGGATATAAATGTCGGGGCAAACTCTAATATTACGGATTCGCGCGTGGCATAACCAATAATGGTTTTTGGAATTAACGGATTATCCAAGTTCAATGCAGTTTGAATAGAAACTACGCCTCCCACAAAAAAGGAAATAAATGCCACAATTCCAAGTGAACCGATTATTAAATCGTCAATTTCTTTGAAGATAAGGACTCTCATCACCGACCATTTGGTCTGTTTGCTGAAAATTTCTTTCCACATTAAGAAGTACTTTCCTATTTGTGATAAATAACGAATGAGCATCATTTTTTTTTTAAGTATTCAGTTTACAATTAATAGTTTTCAGTACAGCATACAGCAAAGCAAAAATACTCTATTTTGTTGGAATTTCAGATTTTGTTTTTAATTTCAGAGGAATGTAATACTAAAACAATTTCTCTTTCATTTTTTGTAAACGATAGTTTCTAATGAATTTTGCTTGTTCTGGGTTAACCAATAATGGCGTTTTTGCGGATTTTGCTTTCCAAAAACCTTTAATATAATCTAAAAAAAGAAAAGGTTTCTTTTTCAGCATTGCCAGTTTTGCCGATGCAATTGTGGTTATGAAAAATCCGTAGCCCAAGGTATAAAAAGCCTCGCCTTGCTTGTAACGGGCGGTTTTGTTGTAGTTGGCGCCCGTTGGTTTCAGGTGTTTTACGATTAAAGAGGAATCGGTAACTACTTTCCATCCATAAAATTTGGCCAACAATTCGTCAACCGTGTCCCAACCCATTGCAGGTTTGAGGTTTCCCATTTGTTCGAAAAGTGCTTTTCTATAGGCTTTGAATGCACCTCGAATATGGTCTTTGTCGGTCAGGTTTTCTAAAATCCAATCGCCATTTTTTTCAATATAGGCAAAACCACCGGCCATTCCCACTTTTGAATCTTTTGCGAAAATTTCTGAAATGCGTTCAAAATAATTGGCTGGCAAAATTAAATCGGCATCCAGTTTTACAATGATATCATAGTCGTCGTCCAAGGTTTCGAAACCTTTATGAAAAGCTTGGATGACTTTGCTTCCAGGCAAATGAATGGCTTCGGAAGTTTTGTTTACCAAAGTAATAAACGGATTTTCTTTAGCGAAAGCCAAAACGATTTCGGCAGTTTTATCGGTGGAATTATCATTGACAACCACCACTTTTTTTGGCAAAAGTGTTTGTGAAATCAAGGATTTCAAGGTCAAAGCGATAAAAGCTTCTTCGTTGTGGGCTGGAATGACGATGTAATATTTCATTTTTTTTTACTGAGACTGAAAACTGAGACTGAAAACTGAGACTGAAAACTGAGAGGAAAAACTATTTTTTCTCTGCGTAAACAATATAATATCTAGGAGTAAAAAAGCGCAATAAGGGTCGAAAACCAATTTTCTTTACCGGATGCGTAAATTTTTCTCTAGCAATGATTTTCCAACCTGTTTTTTCTAAAAGCCAATCCAATTGCCAATCTTCAAATTCGTGGTAATGTCTGTCCCACATATCTGTTTTGCTGCGATAAGCTGGCGAAAACCACAGCCGCAATGGAATGGAAATCAAAAGTTTATCGGATTTTACATTTTCTAAAATGGTGAATGGGTTCAAGAGATGTTCAAAGATTTCAAAAGCAGTAAAAACAGTGTAATTTTCGTTTTGCAATGCTGTTTGATTGTTGTCGATATCTTCGCCTGTGGTATTTTTTACTTTGTATCCGTTGGCTTCCATTATTTTGGAAAAAGGATTAGGAACCCCCAAATCGAAAATAGTTTCGGAAGTGGAAACGTGCTTTTGTAAAAATTCTAAAGTGTGTTTGAATCTTTTATTGGGAAATGTTTTTTCGTACATTATTTTTTTGTTTTTGCCGCGAAGGCACGAAGGCACAAATATACTGATAAATGTGTTTTTATTGCACTGTTTTTTAGCCCAGATGGAAACGAAAATCCCGGAGTCCCGATGATTCATTTTTATAAGTGCCACAAAGCGACTGAAAGAAGCTCTAGTGGTGCTTCATAAAAATAATCATCGGGATGAGGAATTGCAGTGTACAGCTGGATTAGCTCCTTAAAAAAATATTAATAACGATATACAAATGCGTTGATATTCATTCCCGCTCCAACGGAGGCAAAGATGAGAATATCCCCTTTGTGCAGTTCCTGATTTTCGATTTTTCCTCGTATCAATAAATCCAAAAGGGTAGGAACGGTTGCCACGCTGCTGTTGCCCAATTCATGAATACTCATAGGCATTATGTCTTTTGGCACTGATTTGCCGTATAATTTGTAAAAACGGTGAATGATGGCTTCGTCCATTTTTTCATTGGCTTGGTGAATCAGGATTTTCTTCACGTCGTCTATGCCTAATCCGCTTTGGTCTAAACAGCTTTTCATCGCTGCGGGAACTTGGCTTAACGCAAATTCATATATTTTTCGACCATGCATTTTGATATAATGGGTATCATCGACCAAATCTTTATTATAGGATTTACCAAAAAATAAATAATTGGCTTCATCATAAGCATAAGTGGCGTTTTCATAAGATAACATTCCAGATTCATCATCAGATGCTTCGATTATTGATGCTCCGGCTCCATCAGAATAGATCATAGAATCTCTGTCGTGTGGATCTACTACTCTAGAAAGCGTTTCGGAACCTATTACCAAACATCGTTTTGCCATACCGGATTTGATGAAAGCATTGGCTTGAAGCACGCCTTCTATCCAACCAGGACAACCAAAAAGGATGTCAAAGGCCACACATTTTGGATTTTTTATTTGTAGTTTATGTTTGACTCGAGTGGCTAAACTAGGAATTATGTCAGATTGACTTGAACCGTATTTCACATCACCAAAATTGTGTGCAAAAATAATATAATCTATAGTTTCAGGGTCTATTCTTGCATTTTCAATGGCTTTTATTGAAGCTAAAAAAGCTAAATCCGAAGAACATTGATCTGGTGCAGCATAACGTCTTTTTTCGATTCCCGTGATGCTTTTAAATTTCTCGATTACCACATCGTTTGCGTATGCAAAAGGGCTGCCGTCTTCATTTAAAAAGACGTGATTAGTAAAGTCGGTATTGGCTACTTTGATATCTGGAATATAACTTCCTATTCCTGTAATTTTTATTTTCATTGGAAATGTGTAAAAAATTCTACGCTAAATTAAAGATAAAAAATGATATAATAATATAAAATTTACTATGCGTGCATATAATTATGTAAAAAGGTGTTTTTTGTTGAAAAATCGATTATTATTCAACAAATAGGGAATAAGTTACATTTTTATTTTCATTACCGTTGCAATTGATACCGCTCTAGTTTTCATATTTTCGGCGATTTGTCCTTTAAAATTTTCGTCAATTGTAGTATTTAAATAGCTTAGCCAAATGGCAAAATGTTCGTTGGATAGTTTTATTTTTTGATTTAAATCGATATGAATTTGTAGAACATTTTTTCTGTAACTGCCGGTGTCGAAAAGTATTTGTTCCCAGAAATCAACCAAATCCATTAAATGTGTCGTTAAATCTATTTTTGCCACCTCAATAAAAATAAAACTGATTTTGCTGTCGGCGAGTAATTTCACATAGAATTCACTCATCAATAAATGCAAATCTTCTCGTGTTTGAATGTCTCTCATAATTATATTAAAAAAAAATGTCCCGATATCTCGAGACATTTCAGTTGTAAATTTAGTTTTCCATATAAGCTTCAATTGGAGCACAACTGCAAACCAAGTTTCTATCTCCATACGCATCATCGGCTCTACGAACGGTTGGCCAGAATTTATTTTCGGCGATATAGTCCAATGGGAAAGCGGCTTGTTCTCTCGTGTAAGGAAAATTCCAAACATCGGCAGTTAACATCATTAAAGTATGCGGAGAATTTTTCAAGACATTATTTTTGTCTTCTAATGTAGCAACTTCGATTTCTTTTCTGATGGAAATCATCGCGTCGCAAAAACGGTCTAATTCTTCCAAATTTTCACTTTCTGTTGGCTCAATCATCAAGGTTCCCGCTACCGGAAATGAAACTGTTGGTGCGTGAAAACCATAATCCATCAAGCGTTTGGCGATATCGGTAACTTCGATTCCTTTTTGTTTAAAAGGACGACATTCCAAAATCATTTCGTGAGCCGCACGACCCATTTCACCTGAATATAAAGTGTCGTAATGACCGTTCAGGCGTTCTTTGATATAGTTGGCGTTTAGTATTGCATATTTTGTGGCATCAGTAACGCCTTCTGCTCCCAACATTGAAATGTAGCCATAAGAAATCAAGCAAACCAATGCGGAACCCCAAGGAGCAGCAGAAATCGCCGTGATGGCAGTTGAACCACCAGTAGCAATTACAGGATTTGTTGGCAAAAACGGAACTAATTGTTCAGCAACACAAATTGGTCCTACTCCAGGCCCACCGCCTCCGTGAGGAATAGAGAAAGTTTTGTGTAAGTTCAGGTGACAAACGTCAGCTCCTATAGTTGCTGGGTTGGTTAAACCAACTTGTGCATTCATATTAGCGCCGTCCATATAAACCTGTCCGCCGTTATTGTGGATAATTTGGGTGATTTCCTTAATGGCGCTTTCAAAAACACCATGAGTCGACGGATAGGTTACCATCAAACATGCTAAATCATCTTTGTGCTGAATCGCTTTTTCGCGCAAATCTTCGACATCGATATTTCCGTTTTCCAAAGTTTTGGTAACGATAACTTTCATTCCCGCCATTGCTGCAGAAGCTGGATTGGTTCCATGGGCAGATGAAGGAATAAGGGCAATATTTCTGTGATGATCACCTCGTGATTGGTGATACGCTCGAATAACCATTAATCCTGCGTATTCGCCTTGCGCACCAGAATTAGGTTGCAAAGTCGTTCCCGCAAAACCAGTGATTACGTTTAATTGTTGTTCCAGTTTTCGTAACATTTCTTGGTAACCTTGCGCTTGATCCAATGGTGCAAATGGGTGAATGTTGTTCCAAATTGGATTGCTCAATGGCAGCATTTCAGCTGCAGCATTTAGTTTCATTGTACAAGAACCTAGCGAAATCATCGAATGGGTCAAAGATAAATCTTTACGTTCTAGCATTTTGATGTAACGCATCAAAGACGATTCCGAATGGTGTTTATTGAAAACTTCGTGTTGCAAGAATGTTGTGGTTCTTACCAAATTAGAAGGAAAATGGTTCGTTTGAGTCAAGGTTTCAATTGCAGTTGCCTGAATATTATTTGCAGAAGCGAAAATGCCAACTATTTTATTGATATCAGCAATACTGGTAGTTTCATTTAAAGAAATAGACAGCGTATTATCGTCGATATAATAAAAATTAATTTCGTTTTGTTCTGCTATTATTTTAATTTTTTTGGAATCAGCTTTAATAACAATGGTGTCAAAGAAAGCCGTATTGGTCTGTTGCAATCCTAGTTTTTGCAATTCGTTTGCCAAAGTTGCAGTTAAAGCATGCACTTTATTAGCAATATATTTTAAACCTTTTGGACCGTGATATACGGAATACATTCCAGCCATAACCGACAATAAAACTTGTGCGGTACAAATATTTGAAGTTGCTTTGTCGCGTTTGATGTGCTGTTCGCGAGTTTGCAAAGCCATCCGAAGCGCACGATTTCCGTCAGTGTCAACGGTTACGCCAATGATTCTTCCGGGCATACTTCTTTTGTATTCGTCTTTCGTGGCAAAATAAGCCGCATGAGGACCGCCATAACCCAACGGAATTCCGAAACGTTGCGTGGTTCCAAGAACGACGGCAGCTCCAATTTCTCCCGGAGGTGTTAGTTTTGTAAGGCTCAAAATATCAGCGGCAACGGCAACTTTAATTTCATTTGCAGCTGCTTTTGCAATAAAATCGGCATAATCATACACCTGTCCATATTTCCCTGGATATTGAAGAATGGCTCCATAAAATTCGGTTGAAAAATCAAATTCTTGGTGATTTCCAACAACTAATTCCACGCCTATTGGTGCAGAACGAGTTTGTAAAACCGACAAAGTTTGAGGTAAAATTTCTTCGGAAACGAAAAATTTATTGATGTTGTTTTTCTTTTGGTCACGAGAACGAACGTCAAAAAGCAAGGCCATTGCTTCGGCAGCGGCAGTTCCTTCGTCCAACAAAGAAGCATTGGCAATTTCCATTCCGGTTAATTCAATCACCATAGTTTGAAAATTCAAAATGGCTTCTAACCGCCCTTGGGCAATTTCGGCTTGATAAGGCGTGTAAGCCGTGTACCATCCCGGGTTTTCAAAAATATTTCTTTGAATTACGGCAGGAACAATGGCTTGATTGTATCCCAAACCGATGTAGGATTGGAACATTTTATTTTTAGTACCCAATTGTTGAATATGGTTTGAATACTCATATTCGGTCATAGCTGGATCTAAATTTAATGGTGTTTTTAAGCGAATGTCATCTGGAATAGTTTCGGAAATCAATTGGTCTAGTGAGTCAGCTCCAATTGTTTTCAACATGTGTTGAAGGTCATTTTCTCTTGGCCCAATGTGTCTTAAAGCAAAAGCGTCTGTTTTCATGTAGCGGTAAAAGTATTGTTTTTTAGAGTGGCAAATTTATGGATTATTATCAAAATAAAAGGGGTTCAAGCGGTTGATTTTTAGGAATCTTTCAACTAAAATTGATATTTGTTAACAACGTTGATTATTTTTGTGGAATGAAGATTTTCAGAAAGGCATTGGATTTTTATATTGATGGCAGCATTCACTTGGCTTTGTCTTGCTTCGCCTTGGTTCAAATAACGCAACACTACTTCAACATTTCTAAAGATTTTCATATCGCTTATTTTGCCTTTTTCGGAGCCATTGTAGGGTATAATTTCGTAAAATATGAAGCTTTGGTCAGAGCAAAAAAAGGGCAAGTGAAAAACAAACTAAAAGCGATTGCTATCCTGAGTTTTTTTTCGCTCATAGCTGTTGGATTTTATTTTTTTCAATTGCAAAAGATCACTCAAATCATTTCAATTGTATTTTTAATATTGACATTATTATATACGCTTCCTTTCTTTCCAAATAAAAAAAATGCCCGAAATTGGGCTGGCGTAAAAATTTATATTGTGGCCTTGTGTTGGGTTGGAGTAACTGTTGTTCTGCCTGTTTTGAATGCTGAAATTTCGTTAACTTCCGATTTTTATCTCAAATGCATTCAGCGATTTATCCTGATTTTTGTATTGATACTCATTTTTGAAATCATTGATTTAGCCAAAGATGATCCGCATTTACAGACCGTTCCGCAACAAATAGGAGTGAAGCAGACGAAAAAATTGGGTTTTTTGTTGTTGGCTTTGTTTTTTGGATTGAATTTTTTTAGTTTTATTGATGATGCTAACTTTGAATATTCATCCTTTATTATAGCAATTGTTACGGCCTTCTTTTTGGCTTTTGCCAAAGAAAACCGCTCCAAATATTACACCTCTTTTTGGGTAGAAAGTGTTCCGATTTTGTGGTGGTTGATGGTTCTTGTTCTTTAAAAACATTAATTTCGATGAACGTATTCACTGAAATTAGTATAAAATTGGTGAATACGTTCACCGAATTTAGTATAAAATTGGTGAATATAACAATTATTTGTATATTTGTTAAAATTTTAAACGATGATAACTAGAGATTTAGCTGGTAATTTGCGACAAAAGTTACACAAAGGAAAGGTTATAGTGCTTATTGGACCGAGGCAAGTGGGGAAAACGACTTTGATAAATGTCATATTAAAGGATGTTTCTTATTTGTTTCTTGACGGAGACGACTCAACTACAGTTGAAACTTTGGCAAACGCCAACACCGAAACCTTAAAAAATATCATTGGGAGTTATAAATATATCTTTATTGATGAGGTGCAACGGATTCCTAATATTGGATTAAAATTAAAAATTATCGTTGACCAAATCAAAGATGTACAAGTAATTGTAAGTGGTTCGTCGGCTTTTGAAATTAATAATGCAACTCAAGAATCATTAACAGGAAGGAAGTTTGAGTATCATTTGTTTCCTATATCTTGGGGTGAATTCGAAAACAATGTGGGTTATATCAAGGCACAACAACAATTAGAGTTGCGTTTGTTATATGGAATGTATCCAGATGTAATCAATAATTTTGGGAATGAATATGAGATTCTAAAAAACTTGGTTTCGAGTTATTTGTATAAGGATATTTTGAGTTTAGCAGGAATTCGAAAATCGGAAGTTTTGGAAAAAATCCTTCAGGCATTGGCTTTGCAAGTAGGAAATGAGGTGAGTTATAACGAAATTGCCCAATTGGTTGGCGTTGACAAAAATACCGTGAGCAATTATATTGATTTATTAGAAAAAGCTTTTGTAGTTTTTAGATTAAACAGTTTTAGTAAAAACATTCGAAGCGAAATAAAGGCCAACCGAAAAATTTATTTTTATGATAATGGAGTTCGCAATATGTTGATAGGGAATTTTAATACACTTGAATTTAGACAGGATAAAGGAGCGTTGTGGGAGAATTTTTTGGTTTCTGAACGAATGAAAATACTTTCCTATTCGAATAGTTTGGCAAAACCTTATTTTTGGAGAACCACTTCTCAACAAGAGATTGATTATATTGAAACGAATGCTGATGCCGTAAGTGCTTTTGAATTCAAATGGTCGTCATTGAAAAAAGTAAAACTGCCAAAATCCTTTCAAGAAGCCTATCAACCCAGTTTTTTGGTGGTGAATAAGGAAAGTTTTAGAGAGTTTTTGAAGGTTTAGTTTAAAAAATCTTCATAGTTCTTCCCGAAGTGTCGGAATTGAAAGTTTAATTCATTTTTGATAGAAAGTGTGCCAATTTTATGGTGGTTAATGCTCAGTGCTTTTTAATTTTATTTATTTTTTATTTTAATAAAGATTTATTAGTAGATTTCTTTAACTTTGGATTTAATTAAATAATTATTTTGAGGTCAGTAGCTACGAGCATATAATTTCAGCCTGATAAATTTTTTCTGATTTGACCATTCTTACTATCAAATTATTAAAGATGTTTTCTTTGCTTTGAG
>Ga0209284_10003956_pt1 | contig 17399 bp, 14 predicted proteins | sample FRY03_FD_187211 | JGI IMG/M metagenome (GOLD analysis project Ga0209284, IMG submission 187211) | Freshwater microbial communities from Lake Fryxell liftoff mats and glacier meltwater in Antarctica - FRY-03 (SPAdes) (version 2) | ecosystem: Environmental > Aquatic > Freshwater > Ice > Glacier... | reverse complement strand
CAAGTATTGTTTTATGTATAGCAAAAAAAAAAAGAAGCACAGCCCACACTTTTGGTGTTGGTATTTGCACGCTGTGTCTCTCTCTGGCACGGAGAGCTGTTTGTGTGGGCCTACTTTTGCATGTGCTGTATTTTAGTGAGCACGGCGTCGAGCTCCGTCTGCTTGAGCGTGTTTTATGCCCTAGTGCTGTGCAGTGTCTTTTTCTTTTTGATCTTGAGCTTCATGTCGTCGCGCGACAGCGTAGTGTGCAGCATGATAGCAGCGTTTTTGATGAGGTCAGTCTCCAAAGCCACAAGAGAAGCCAGCGTATTTGCACACACGCCTGCCGTGTGTGTGTCTGTACACTCAAGCTGCTGCCTTGATAGCGTCTTCTACTAAATCCCTGTCACGGAGGGTATAAGAATTGACCAGGATCACATTTCCGCCAATTGTTTGATTGTGTTTCGACGGGCTTTTGCCGTGCCTGTCTCTGTACATCTTGGCTACATGCTTGCCAACAGCGGCGGCTTTTGCATTGCTGAGAGATCCCAGGCCCATTTCCAGCGCTACCGAACCAATGGAGATGGATTCGTTGGATTGCGCACCGTTTTCGATCTGCGGCGCTGACGATCCGTTGAAAGTGTTGTTTTTGAGGTAATCAGTCGCCTGTAATAGCAGCCTTTTGTCGTCTCTCCACTGTGGATCTAGCAGTGACATGGTCGCTACAAAGTTATGGACGGTGGTCGTTTTATTGTCGCGTTGTTTCTGTTCGTTGTCGGTCTGATTCTTGATCATCAGCTGTTCGTTGTCGGTCTGATTTTTGATCACTAGCTGTTTGTTTTCGATCTGATATTTGATCACTAACTGCTCGTTGTCAATCGAAAACTGCTTCTTCATTTGCTCATGTTCAATTTCCATTTTTTCACACTGGAGGTTCTTCAGACGAATCTCAACGCGGTCCAAATCATCTTGGATCTTGCGTTTGCCCAATTCAGACTCGGGCAACACCACCTGCTGGGCTATTTGTTGGATTTGAACGCCTTGTCCGTTCGGCAGAAGCACGCCACGTTGCACCAGTCGCTCTGCGACCTGTTTTCCTTCCGCATTGACCGACACTGACGATTCTTCGCGGCTGACGCCGTTTGCGATGGCATCACGTGAACCTCGCTGCAGCATCTGCTGCCCGAGAGAAGGGGCTGTAGCCGCCTGGATCGCACGTTCCAGCCCAGTGATCGACCCAGTCTCTCGCTGCACAAAAGCATTGGCAGTTTCACATAACAGTGGTTTCATTCGCGGATTCGAAGCAAGGATGGCGACAAGGTCCTTGGCCGAGACAACACCCAACTTAGACCCCTGTGCATACACACAAACAAAATGACAGACATTAATGTTCCATATTTTCTTAAAAAAAATTGTACCATCATTGTATAAGTAACTTCATAGTACGAGAATTATTTTGTACCAGGTTCCGCCAGGACGTGGGAAGCTGGCGCGGAAGCTGGTACAAATTTTTCAAAACAAAAATGTACAAGTCCACTCGATAATTCGAAATTTGTCATGTGATTGACATACTCGGAGACACAACAGAAACACCATTCATACTCACGTCGCCTTTTCCGCTATCAATCCAGACGAGACTTGGCGCCAGAGTGCGATCAATTTGTTTGGCCCATTTGCTTGCATTTTTCGGATCTTTGAGCAACCAAACGCCTCCAACGTCGGATATAACATAGAAACCACCAATGTCGCTTCCTCCTTCAGTCTGCCCCGCTGCAAGTTGGCGCAATTTGTTTGGATTAATGACAGCACTCTCCAATTGGCCAAGGCATGGGATTTGGTTGAGAGTCGATGTTTCCACATATGATCCAATCACGATACCGTTGCGGTACCAGAGTTTTCCTGGCGTTTCAGACACGGTCGTGTTGCTTTTGTCCCGCAGGGACACTTTCGAGACATTCGAGGCATCAAACGTCTCGACGAGGCGATATCGTGTGTCCATGTGCACAGGTGATTTGTGAGAGGTGTTGTTTACTAGTGATTGTATAAGCATATATTTTTTTAATTGTGAAATGTGTTGCAAAACGTGCGACGCGAAATACACGGTGAAAACACCGCCAACTCCCTATTTCAATCCATACAAGGACTCGAGTCTTGGCGGATGCATAACACTACCCCGTGCTTTCATCTGATGTAAAAATATATAGTATTGAGACGTTGAGCGCGGCTATTTCTTGGAGGCGGCCCTGGAAATTCGCGTGGAAGGCGTCTTGGTGGCACTCTGAGCTGCTCTGCGCGCCTCTATGTGCTCGCGTTTGGATTTTGCATTGCTTTTCTTGGCCTGTTGAAAGATCGCACTGTTGCCCTCGAAGGATCCGCCCAGCGCCACGGGCTTTTCGCCAGCGTCGAAATCCACCTGAATGTTCACCATGAGCGCATATTTCTCGTCTCCGCTCAACAGCTCGACGTACTCGCGGAGACAGTCGCGTAGTGCCACCAAATCCGGTGCTATGTTCTCGGGACATGCCAGGTACAGGGTTTCAGCGGTCTCTCCAGTGGTGTTTGTTGCGTTTTGCAGGGCTATTTTCTCAGCGATATTCGCCGCACACTGTGCAAAATCGACGTCGTTTTGCTGGATGCAGCGGTGTGCGCGTTCCCCCATGTCAAGTTTGCGCATCCACTTCGCCAGACATGCCTTGGAATACATGTCGCCACTGGGCTCGTAGTCCGAGAAATATCCCTTGATTCTGTGCATGAGCTGCTTGAGCACATCTACGCACAGTGTGGATGAAAGCTGCTCTTGTGCGGAGAGACTGCCCACAGACACAAGCTGTCGTTGCTCTGCTTCGAGCACGGCTTCGCATGCGCAGAGCACCACTTCCCAGGACGGGCTATGCATGGCGATCTGGCGTGAGACTGCAGAGTATTCCTATGTATACATTAAAGTCTTTGTTCGTCTTGTGGTGTGCTTTATTTTTTCCAAATCGGCATATTTATTGCGCAATCGCGCTTCATATCGCCAGCAGAGTGTCTGAAACACACACCTGCTTGCAGAAAGCAAAATGCAACATACTACCCCCAAATCCACCACCGGGTGATGCCTGCCGACGTATGACGTAGTTGCGTAGACCTTCGTAAACAACTGTTTCCGACTGTGTGGATGCGCTGGCATATATATGTAGCGAAAATTCGTGCGACAAACAACGAGCTGAGGGGATTGCTTGTGACGAAACCCAGTTGTGTGTGTATACAAGGCAATCTGTGTGGTATAAATTCATCATGCGACGCCGTTGTACTCTTGAATACATTCAATGAATTCGAATTGCTGGCATGCACGAAACCCCAGAGTGACGGGCAATCATGTAATTTATGCGTCCTGTGGGGGGCAGAGCAATGGCGACAAGAACGACAACCACTGCTTTGGAGGCGGTCTTTTCGACCGACACGTGTGCGCATTGTGTCAACAAGACGACAGCTGTGTGTTGATGCATGTATGTGAAGAACTACGACCACATCCGTCTTGTGACAAGTTGTGCGGGCATTGCATCGTGAAAGGATTGCTCACCACAGAAAAGTGCCAAACTGCATTCTGTCCTCAGCGGCATGTTACCCCCGTTGTCACGTGTCTGCTGGGAATGACACTGCTGCATGAAATACAAAACATCGTATGCACGGTGGATGCAAGCTATGCCGATGCGGGGAAATGGACCTGGTCTTTTGAATTCGAAAAGCGAATAGAATTTCGCATCAAACGTAGTGTTCCACGGAAGGATGCGCAAAGAAGTCCCAGCGCACGCTCTGTTCCGGCTTCCGATGACGATTCCGATGAAGATTCCGACGTTTCTGAGCCAGTCCCGGATGCTAGCAATCGCATCCAACAGGCACGCGCGGCTCCGGCTTTGGGGAGGCGCATCCAACCGCCACGCGCTGTGAAGCGAGCCAGTCTGCAGAAAATCATAGCCAAGAAACCCAGTGCTAAACCCCCCGTTGCCAAAAAGAAGGCCCCGGCCAAGAAGAAGCCGCCTGCCAAGAAGAAGCCGCCGGCCCAAAAGAAGGCCCCGGCCCAAGAGAAGCCGCCGGCCCAAAAGAAGGCCCCGGCCGAAAAGAAAACGCCTGCCAAAAAGAAGCCGCCTGTCAAAAAGAAGGTGGCCATTACACGGAAAACGCCCGCAAAAAGGCGCCAGCATGTGCCATACCACGACGTCGATCTCCTCGTCAAAGTGAAGCGCAATAACGTGTGTATCTTCTATCTCATCGGTATCGGGCACATTCTTGTTGCACCTTGTACACTTGCCATGCTAGCGTATCATACACGTCAAAACATTGGTGTGAATGCAAACATTTTGTTCACTTTGGGAGGCTGTGTGCACTCTTTTGAGATTTCAACACAACGTCTTTTCAACCCAGCTTACATACTGACGATGTTTTGTTGGATGGGTCAGTCGAGAATGAAATGTCAAAGTGCATCTCGCTGAAGCAACAGATCAAACAACGGTGGATATATCACTTTTGTCACGATAATTTGCCTGCTGCAGACCAGGATGACGTGGCTGTTCGGAATCGCCCGCAACCGAGTATCGCGCGTATGAGGGCGGCACGACCGACTGTGAATCTTAACAGCGATTCCGATGGCGAGAATGCAGACAACTCAGATAGTGATGACGATGTAGATGAACGCGATGCGGACGGGGGCGAAGATGAGGTTGATGAGGATGAAGAAGAAAACGCTGACGATAGTGCCGATCATCGTCGCCGCATCCGCATTTGCATCGGATATCAGTTTTCCAAGAACATCTCACCTCCGTATCCTCGGCGGAGTTTGCATGTGTCGGCACCGGAGCGCAATGTTTTGCGAGCAAAACAGATGCTGCGAGTGAAAAAACAAAACCACCGGCTTGCGACGCTGTTGTCGGCCGCCACCCGACAGACTTGTTTGCTAAACTATTCCGACATGTGCAACTTTTTACTTGCGTCGACGGAAGGCTCGAGCCGCGTCTTTGTCCACAGGGCGTATCCGTGTCGACAAGAGATCAAAATCGACACTGTCGTGTGGGAGCCGAGGCAAAACGCGTGTGATATCCGAGAATTCGCCCAACATCCAGATCCGGTGCACCAAATTTCTCTCACGGAGCGCAACATACGAATCGTTACGACGCACCGGAGTCACGACGTCGGGTATCAGTGGATGGCGCGGCATTTCCACACGCGTGAGGATCCCAAGACGGTGTGGAGTCGACAAAATGGCCTGTGCATGTATTGTGACGTGGTAACAGCGCCACCCGACGGTGAGGGTGTCGCGACGAGCTGCTCGGAATACATGGAATCCACCATCAACTTGTCCGACCGGGCAAAACTGTTGAAGCTGAAGCAAGACGCAAACACCGAGCTTGGGACAATGCTGTGTGACCATATTCTTGACAGGGACAAGGATATTTTCGTGTGCGTCGCGTGCGCACAAGCATACGCGCATGGTTGTCAGGGTCGGCGTGTTGGATTTTCGCATTCTCCTTTGCTCGAGGTGCCAGTGCACATGATGGATGATACCCAAATCTTCCATTATTTTGCCGCATGCTCCGGGCTTCACCTGGTATTTTCGATTTTTCTGAGCGAGGTGGACAACTATGCAAACGTGGACGGAGGCGAGAGCGAATTGGAGCATGGGGACATCACGTTGGCCGTTATCACAATCATGGCGTATGTCACCAACATCCGCGAGTCGAAACTGGTGTATGTCAAGCTGCCTGTCGCGCGACTCGAAGTGGCCGGAAGGAGGCGTTTCCAAAACGGCTTTATATTGCCCAACCCCACATTCCAAGCTGCACACCTGCAGCGATTGCACGAAAGTACGGTGCAGGTGTCTCTCAACAGTATCACGTCGCGATGGCATGTTTTCTATGGGATTTACGGGGAGCACCACCGGCGGCTTGTAAATTTCATGCAAGAAGTGGACGCTGGTAGCAGGTATGCAGGGCGTTTTTTCGTGTACATGTGCCGGTGCTTATTTCGGAGCAATATCGACAGCCGCCAGGTTGACTCTGCCGACGAGGTCTGGCAGTTCTTGTGCGACCAAACACAGTACATGTATTCGACAATAACAGAAGTATCACAAGATGATCGCATTTTTGAAAACAACATTGGGCATCAGGCGAGATTCAAAGAACGTTGCATACTCGTCGCACGCCGCGATATGCGCCATTGGAACATCAATATCCGACAAGAAGCACCGACAATATCAAGTGTACACGTTGAGCACATATTACCCACTCCCATACTCGACAGCATAATACTGCTACAACCCACCTGTCCCAACAGTCTAATGACTCTCCGACAAAATGACAATCAACATGCCCTGTACCGGCTCGCTGCTGTGTATGACATGGGCAGCAGAACGGTGCACTGGCTGGATACGGAAAATTGGAACCACATCAGCACGATGCCAATGTGCGACGCAACGGCCACACAGTGGTGGTCGTCCGTCATTATACAGGATCCTGCCATGCGTGGACAAATGGGATTCGACGACACGGTGGTGTTGAGTTTTTCTGATATTACAGCGACGTTACTCGCGTCCATGGAGGATTCTCGGTCGCAAGAACCGTCCGCCGATGAAAAGGGCCGGTTTGTGTGCTTCTACCAGCGTCTCACGCTAGATCGCGACCGTGCACACGCCATGCCTCTCACGATGTCGTCGCCCATTGCGAGATGTCAGGCGCGCTTGCTCCGGAAAATGTTTGGGGGTTACCTCGGCAGTCCCAGCGTGGCCGCGTGCACTGCCGCCGCCGCTGCTGTCGCGCGTCAACATACGCAGGCATATCATGTGGCAACGCAGCAGTGCATTCGCACAATGGCTGTGGGTGTGCGATTACTCGGACATATCATGTTAAACGAGCTGCATGCCGTCTTTGAGGTGCACAATATACCAGCGCGTGAATTTCATCTTTTCCAATACATGTTCTGGAATAAGTTTGTGATTGACGAGGGATTCGACCGCCTTACGGGGCGTGTGCACGCACGTCGCGTGCTCGGGCATGAGGCGCGCGGAATCGGTGATATGGATCTCGACGCACTTTTCGGGCGTTTCCGGTTGTTTCTAGCACGACAGTGTGACTCGCTTTATGCCAGCCGGCCCCCGGAGATACAGGCTGTTTTTTTGGACGTGTCGACACTGTTGTGCGACTTTGGCCTACTTGTGAGTGCCAACAACACGTGCAAGAGCACAAAACATGTTATTCGGAATGTGTCGATTTTCGAAGCCCGAATTGCCCCGCACAGGGACCGTGATACTTATATTCTGGGCAACACCAAGCTCATGCTGCACTACTTTTCGCGCGTCTTGGAATTCACGGCACTGCAAAGGTACTATTCCACAATACGTGATAATCTGGTATAATGTGCGAGGCATCCCCAGAGACCTCAGGAATAGAACATCGGCACCGCTGATTTATTAAATAAACTGAATACAACCTGTGTTTTCGATGTCCACACAATACACTAGACTGCACGCATGCTGGCAGTGTGTTGAACGTTTGTCCAAACAATACCCCGACAGGCAAAACAAAATATTTTTATAGTCCACTGTACGCAGAGCGTGTTGTGCGCAGGAATTCGCAAAATGATGCCGGTGTATTATCTGATAAACGTTGTCGCCTTGGCATTGGCTTGTGTGACTGCTGCTATATACAACGCAAGCTCCTTCCGGACGGCAAGATTCACAAAGGATCCACCCCCGCCTCAGCACATTAGACAAAGTTTGATTTTCAATACACCAGACGCGGCCCTTGAAGTGATACAGTCGGACGAAACTGACGTTTTCTCCCTGGAACATGCTGCCCAGACACTTGAACACGACGGGGTCGTCTGGAAAACACCCAAGTTCTCTACCATTTCCAGGATTCGCAACGCACACATTACCACCGACGGCCTGGTTTCCAACGCAACAGACATATACACGTTTGGCAAATGGTACTGGCGACAGGCGAGCGCAAAACACGTGCGCATGTCCCGACCTACGCATGTCGAGAACCGCGCTTTCTTGTCCCTCGTTCAGATATATAATGAGTTTTTCCAGCATATCGTGTTTGACACCCTTCCAAAGGTGGCATTTGCGTGTCGATTCATGCAATACCGCCCCGATATCACCGTGCTGGTCATGAGCAACCTACATCGCGATCTGGTTGCAGAGTGTTGTCACATGGACAACAGCCGCTTCATGATTTTGAAGTCGGCTCTGCATGCCACTGACATCTTTGTCCCCCACTTTGTGGGGCAGGACTTGCAGATGGGCATGATACCCGCCAATTCAATGAAAACGCTCGGGTCTCAAAACGCAACAGGGTCTCGCGTGGTGTACGTTGCGCGAAAAGCGGGGACCATACGCAGTATCTCAAACGAGGCATCTGTTCTCGCAGCGCTACGCGAAATATTCCCGGGACTCGTGGTGATGTTTCCTACAAACAATTGGAGGCGAGATCGTGGAGTTTTTGCAGAGGCGTCCATTATCATAGGGCCGCATGGAGGCGGCATGGCAAATATGATTTTTGCGCCCGTGAACACGACAATCATCGAATTTCTGCCCTTGAGAACATTAAAACGACAAGGAGCAAATTCTCGACCATGCTACTTTGGGCTGGCACGTGGTCTCGGATTTCGTTATTTTTCTGTCGAGCCGGAGGGCTTCAGCTTTGACAAAACAATGAATCTTTCTATTCGCATGCTGACAGACACAGTTCACGCAGCCCAGCTTGCACTCGAATTGGCAAATCAATAAGCCTCTTGCCACGACACTGTGTTTTGCACCATGTGAGAGTGAAATGAGGGTCGTTATGTAATGTTTCTGATCTCTCGGGAATTTGGGAGAGTGGGAAATCCAGTGATGATTCGTGGATTGATGTTTGCACCCCCCTAGTTTCACTAATACACCAAATAAATACCTTTTGAAGTGTATGAGTCTTTGCTATCTTGTAGGGTTGTATTCTTTGCATAATATGCAATTCGCTGTCTCTGAATGAAGCGTAAAAAGCGAAACACCAACACAGTAGGGTTGTAAAAAATCGCTGCACCGCAAAAAGGGTTGCAGTGTTGTGCGCACCGCGGCACTTTTGAGAGTTTTTTGAAATGCGCAAGGATGATAAAGAAGCGCTTGACACGCACGAAAGGCAGCAGGATGACGACCCAGACGACGCATTTGACGAATCCTATAATGCCAACTCACGAGAGACCAGCGAGGAGAGGAGCGCACAAAAAACCCGAGGCGTTAGCGAAGACCGCGAAGATGGCGAGATCGATGGTTACAAACAAGACGAAAAATACAACGCAGGCACTGCGTCTCCACTTGCAGTCTTTGTGCACACACGTGATATCAAAGAACACGCGGAGGGTGTCCCAAAAGACACCGCAGAATCCGTGGAAATTTTACAATGCCATGTGCGCCCTGGGTGCACGCGGACGCTGACGATGCGCACCGACGTCAATGTTGACGGCGATCGCTTCCATGTGGTCGAAAAAACATCGACCTCGGACGGGGCCTTTGATTACTCGTCGGCAAAGTATCGCGACATACAGCTCGCGATTGATCATGTTCGTAACACCAAACCGAAAAACAACGTAAAAAGGGGCAGCGCAGCCGGCTGCGTCAAAAACAAGAGGAAATACAACGACATAGAGCTACATGGCGAGCTCCCCCTAGTTGGCAACGCTTCGCGCAAAGTGGACACAAGGTGAAAAGTTCATGCCAGCCAAATGCATACGGGATATTGTGTGTGGACCACCCTGTTTGGAGTTTCGTCGATTCTCAGATAACGTTGCATTCCAAATATCAAAATATGCGGAAAGTGTGTGTGGGATGCGCAGCTACCCTTTTATGAAAAGACTTTTCATGGCAGGACTGCAGCTACGAAGGATGTATTGGTCAATGAGGATGAGAACTCATCCCATACTCGCACAATCTGTGGTGGTGATTGTACCAACCGTGTCGGCGATAGAATACTAGAACGATACTGTGATGTATGTGCGGGCTGCCCGAAATTTATGACACCAAACACACTTTTGTGCGGCAGATCGCCGGCGGACAGCGCAAACACAACATGTTTCCGTCACCCCACCTTGCTTGACTTTGCTGTGTATTGCAGGATCGGCGAAGACGGTAAGGTGTCGACGTCTTCGGTGAAAATGGGGCAAATTGTCGAATGGTTCCACGAAAAGGGATACGGATTTATCAAACCCGACCAAGCCGGCTGCGACAATGTTTTCGTCCACGTGTCGCAGGTTACGCAGAAAACGCACATCACGCGCGGTAGTATGGTGTCATACCGGTCCAGTTTCGACAAGATCAAGAAGAGCGATACCGCTTCTTGTGTGGATGTCATTGACGCGCACGAAAATAAAGGAGGTCGCCAATCGCGAACTTCCATCAACAACGACAAACGCGTATGTTACCGGGAACGCGACGAACATCCCAAAAATTTCGGGGCGTATGGTAACACCAGACACATGCCATCACAAGGTCTCATCAGTGTATGCAGGAGTATGTGTATATGTGCTGCGTCTTTGGGTTTGATATACGCGCAACATCGGAATGTTTTGTGATTTTCGCGCAACACTTGACCGCATCACCACACCAGAGTTAGTCGCCTTCTGTCAACAATGCTGGCAGTTTATGAACTTCACAAGGAAAAATCAAAAAATCCGTGATATTTTGAGAAAAATGCTTACGACCAAGAATGCTCATACTCCATGCAGAAGTGCAATCCCACGACCAAGACTACGACGCACGCTACACACAAAACGAATGGAGCGACCGTTTCTATTACGACCGCGATATGCAGCAACAGCGTCACATGCAGTCCCCCGATCATGCACAGCCATACCGCAGGGATGGACATAATGCCCCCGAACGCCTTGGTGGCACATACTCCAACAGTGGAGACATTACATGTGAGCTGCGTTTGTACGTCTTTGTTGTGGTTATGGAGTTTCTTTGGGCGTGTCTGTTGTGCTTCCCGTCTTTGGCGTAAATGTAATCTCGCTGCTTGGTGCAACACACAAACACTAAACACCACTGCTCGCTTTTTGGGAACCAAAAGACAGGCGTCGTCGTTTCGAGGATTAATGCATACACAGTGTGACGTCGCGTCGCAATCTTTGGCAAATCCGAGATGTCGGCCGGCCCAACCCCAGTTCTGTCGTCTGTAGTGCACAAAATAGGCACGAAAGCGCCTTTGTGCATTCGGATAAACTTTGTCGTGACTCCAAGATGCAAAGCAATCCGTACATGCGCAAAAACCCCCACACAATTGTAGGACACCAAGTGGGGTACGCGTCCATATGTCACAAGTGCACACGAGCTGATGGTCGAGACAGAAGTCTTGACAAACACAACAAGTACTGAAGATAATACGTGGTTGTGATTTTAATAAAAAAGAGGGTCCGTTCGGGCTCGACTTTGAAAATCAACGTGTTGTGATGGGACATAGATGGGTTCAGAGTTGGCATTTGGAGACCGACTTGACACAGGAATATCTCTCTCTTCACACTTTCCCCCCACCTGCTGTGTCGTTCCCGACGACAAAGTAGGCTTGTTCTTGGCTGGTGTACCTGCCGTCGACAACCCTTTTGGTGATGTTGAGGGGCTTGCTACCAAACACCGCCTGAGCAAAAGCATTCTCCACTTTACGCTCAAAGTCGTCCACAAAAATGTGTGTGTTGTTTTGCGCCAGCAACTTTGATGTGTATATGGACTGATACCGGCCAGGCCCGCTGTCGCAACACCCCAGAGGTGCGTCAATGATTATCACGTCCCACAGAACTCGCGTCAATTCGGAGGGGAGTTGGGAACGAACGTCTAAATCGGACTTCCACAGAGATGGCGACGCGATGTATTTGTCGAACGAAGCAACTGTGTGCGTGCTATAGTGGACCTTGTAGGCCTCCAGAAAGGGGAATTTTCTGGTGATGATATCGTACCACAGGGTCTCTGCCTGCACGACATCGTCCTCAATGAAAACAACTCTCCCAGCGGTGGCATTGTGCCAGAAAGGACTGTCGTTTCCAAGGCCCCAGACCAGCAGATTGCCATTCTCTGGCAAGACTGCCAAAATCTGTTGGATCTGCCCTGTTGACATTTGCGTTCCGGTCGGCGGATCGCCAGTGCGTGATGCCGGACGTAGAATCCCCCGGCCCACCAGCTGCGCTTGACCAACAGCCACGGGGTCCGACGGCAGCGGCTTCCACAGTTGGCTTGCCTCGAAGCGCGAGATTTTAGACTGCTTGCCAATGATGTAATTGTTATGCACCACTACTACTTCCGGTAATTTGGCTGCAAGATTTTGCCACAGCACTTGACCCGATGGGAAAAGAATGGAGGAAAGCCCCGTGTATTTCACGGACGACGCGTGGAGTAGGGTGTTGAACACCGGCTGGTTCAGCTGGTTCTTGCGCATCAACGCATTGTTCCACAGCGTTAGTAGTTCCAAGACGCCCTTGGATTTCCGCAGCGCCATAAATCCAGTGCAGACGTAGTCCGGGGCGTCCAATTGCGCCCACAGGTCGTAATCGCCGGCAAAATACGGCCGCGGATCCCGCAGCCATACCGTGTCGATATCAGTGTAGATAATGTGAGAGTATGCACCAAACAACCGCAACAGGTGCGACGAGCGCCGGCTCACGATTTGTTTGTACAGTAATGTATCGTAATCCAGCGCAGATGCGGGTCCACTGCCATTCACAGGGTTCCATACATCGAGCCCCTTGACCCCGCTGTATTTGTCATAAGTGAGCTTGTCTTCGGCAAAGACGACAACTTTTGAATCCAAACGCAATTGTCGATACCAATGCAGCCAGTTGCGAAACATGTCATCGAAGCCCGCAGAAACTGTCACCAACACCACCCACGGCGCCGCCGACTGCCCCACAGCGTTGCTTCGGTCCTGCACACCAATGTTGGCGGTGGCAGATCGCGGGCCCCCTGGTGGGGCGCTCTTGAGATACGCGGCGATCGCGAGAACCCCCGCGGCCACGGCTGGCTGCAACTGTGTTGAATCGCGATTGGATGGTGTGTAGCGCGTCCCCAGTTCGACATGGTGGTGCACAACCCACGAGTGCAGCTTGCTTGTTCGAGCAGGGCCGTACACGGTCGAGATCCAGTCGTCAACAAACCAGTTGTGGAACACCACAGGGTAGTAATTGTCAAAAATTTTGAGATGTGTACGGTGTACCATGTCGTGTGTCAGTATTCTGGTGTTGCCTTGGTGACACGTCGGACCCACCACCCCGACATTGGGAGGCTTGAACTCCAACAACTGTGCGATGCCCAGCGGAATCCAACCCACCGTCTTGAATTCAGTGTCATCGTTGACGCGCACCAGATAGTCGGCGTTGAGCTTGAAGGCATCCCGCATCAGGGCATTGAAAGGGAGGAAGCCGACCTGCGGCTGGGTGGGGTATGACACGACTTGCAGATCGAGCCCGTATAGTGTCTGTGCCGAGGCTCGCACTACCTCGCGATTTTGCTGCCAGAAAATGTCGTTGCTGTCCACACCAATGAGGAGTGCGACTTTGTAAGTTGCAGCCTGTGTGTGGGTAGTGGTGTAGATGCTTTTGACCAACAAGCGCATCACAGGCGTCGATGCAGCGTCGCGCCATGCCGGCTGGGATTTGCTGAGGGCACAGATATAAATCGACAAAACATCCGCCTTTGGGCTCGGGGTTTGTAGTGCGACCAGTCTGTTGCCAATCATGTTTGTTGAAATTGTATTGCTCTGTCCCCTATGCCGCGCATATACACTCTCGTTTGTTTTGGCGTCGGCATGCATTTCACTACTCTGGTGAATGACATACAGTGCAGTCCAGATAACCAAGACCTGAAAAAAAACCTTGACGCTCTTGTACATTGTCATTGTGGCCGTATCCTTCACGCTTTTTGCCGACTCTGGACTTGAAGCCGCAATTTGACAAGCGACCTTTGAGAACGCATCCTGCGCTGCGCACAAACAGTGGGCGGTAAATATTTTGTTTAGGCTGCCGGCATACTTTGCGACGACTACGAGTCATGATGAAGAAACACCTGTATTCGCGCCCACTGGACCCTGAAAGATACGCCGATTACGTGTGGTGTTTTGTGCTGCGTGCTCCAATTACCAAATTGTTTTATATAAAAACAGCAGCACAAATTTGATGTGATTCGACGGCACGCCGTGCACATGTGCACGCGTACCCCTGTATCCATCGCACTATGGATTGTCAAGATCAAGAGCGTCTTGCACAATGCCAGCGGCGAAAAGAAGTTGAAGACCGAGTGACCCCACGCGCGCCGCCCATTTTTGGACAGGTGCCTGTTTGCTTTTAAGAGCACGGCATTTGGGTGTTCTGATGTACAAAAACGCGGAACAGCATGGCTGAAATAACAATGATCGACAACCACACCAACAACGCCGACAACACCGAAATGGAGCTCTCCGACCTGTACGGCTGCAAGGTGCCAATGCAGATGAAGATTGTCAACGGGGTCCAAAAGAGCAAGAAGGTGGACTTTGCGAGCCTCGAGCATGCGTGGTGCATGCGTCGCATGATGCGCAATCCACACGTTGGCACGAGCCGGAGCATCATGACGGTGTCCAACATGCAACAAGAGTTTGTCACTACCCAAGAGGACGCGTTGTGCTTTCTGGCGCAGTTTGAAGAAGAAGGCGTGTTTGCATCATGGTCAAAGATCAATGAGTATTACGCTGTTGGGCAGATTACTCTGGGCGACAAGGGACTGCACAACATCGGGCTGATTGCTCGTTTCGTGTGCTCTAACAATCCCCAGGCGGAAAAGATTCGCGAGCAGATCCGCGGCGTTGCTGCCGACCGCTGGAAAAGTCAGGGCGATAAAATTGCCCGCAGCATTGCGTGCTGCCTCTGGCGCGGTTCGGCAAACCTGTCATCGTACAAGAGCGGCCTTGCCGTGGTTGCGCGTTCCAAGTATGACAACAACCCGGAGATTTGCAACATCCTCTGTATGGTGCGGGGGCGGGACTTGCTCACAACTTTTGTCCCCTGTCGCATGGTCACAAACACCAGGAAGAAAACAGCCAACATGTATATGCGAACATTGCAAGGACTGAGTATCTCGCTCAAATGGCAGCTGCACCCAGTCTTGCTGATGGCTCTGCTGATGGCTTTTCACCGCCGTTTAGGCCGACACAGTATGCTAGCCAACATCAACATGGATACCTTCCTGCTCATCACCCGCTCGCTGCTCGACGCCAGGCAAGAAAGAAAGATGGTGGCCTTTTTCAAAAAGGCCGTATGAACATGCGACAGGGGGGCAATTGTTTGTCTTTTTGCAATTTATTACTCAAACCACTAAAAGTTGTCGAATAAAAATGAAAATAACACTCGCTTCTACTTCCAAATGCTCCTCAGAGACATGGAAGATACACTCGAGTTGGTTCTTGTTTTCATGAATCTGTTCAAGGCGCAATGTAACTCTCCTGATTGACAAAGGTCGAGGAAGTTCCAAGTTGCTTGGCCAGAACCGTCATACGCTGCTGCACAAGCAAAGCCCTGGCGGCATTTTCCCCGGCGAAGTCCGCCGGCACCTTTACAAAGCAGCCCTTGCCTTGATTCACCTCCTTGCCGTTGACAAATTGCTTCGTGGTGAAACCCGCTTTCATCACACACCCCTTGCCAGCACCAGGAGAAACTGCCATTTCATAAGACACGCCGGTCTTGAATTTCGAATCTTCTTGATACCAGATATCATCGTCTGCCGAGGTGTATGGGGAGCATTCGCCCCCATCGTCTTCGTCGCCCACACCCCTCACATAAGCCGGCTGGACATCACAGTCCTCCTTGGTGTCCTTCATGGCCGTTTTAGCAGCCGACTTGGAAGGCAGCTGAGACACCACGGCATTGTGGCGAGGAGGTTTAGCGTTTTTCCCGATATTGTTTTTGGGGGCCTCTTTGTCGACAACAATGGGCTTCTCCGCAACAATCGACCTCTCTGAATCAAACGGTATCTCCGCAGCAATGGGCCTCATTGCAACAAAACTCCTCTTCTCCCCATCTTGTTCCTGCGAGAGACGTACCCAGCGACTTGCAGCAGGACTTGCGTCGGTGCGCGTCGATACCACTGCTTGCTCTGGGGCTTTGCGCTTCAGCATAGAATTTCCCTCCTCACGAGTGATGGAGGTAAAGGCAACCAGTGGGGATGCGCGCATGTCCACCTCAACAGCCATTTTCGTGTTGAGCGCAATGTCAGCCAAGGTTTTGGCATACTCGGTTTCAACTTTGATAATCTTGGATTCCCCCTCGGTACTCCATACCTGTTTTTTGGTGGCGTTGTGGGTGTAATACGCCAGGTTTTTGCTTTGCGACATGTCGTGGGTCCAGCCCTCACGCCCCGTCATACAATCCATCGCGGCGACACAATTCACGTTCCCGCTTGACGCTCGACGAATGCTTATCGAAACTCAGAAAGCCTCGAAACACAACGAAAAAGCGCGAATAGCGGGTGAGGACAAGATTCCTGGCAGTGTGCAGCGTGGCGTTCTTATATAGGTTTTGCACGCGAATCCACACAGGGGTATACTCGGAGTATTCTATTTTTGGGGTGGAGAGACTACTGTAGGACAGCATACGGGAAATCAGAAATCAGGATTTTATTTTGTGCGACACGTCATGATGTCACAGTGCGCGTCGTTCATATTGTCGCATTCTTCGGTTCCTGCCGGTATACCGTCGCCGCAAATTGTGCTGCATGCGGGGTCGGTATAGTAGCCGGGCAGCAGCGTGCACGTTGAAGCGGTGCAACATGCGGCCGTGGCAGTGTTGACAGCACTTGCATCGCATTGCTCGCCAAAGTCCACAAAACCATTGTTACAAAACGCATTGGATCCCACTCGCAACGTCTCTGGACAATATGCGTCGCGCTCGGCCGCACATGGAATATGCAACGTCCCGGGGGTGCACTTCAGAGTGGAGATTGGCGTGCACATTTCACACTTTTGAGTTATCATGTTGTGAAATTCAAGGCCAGGTCGACAAAAACGACACTGCAGGGGGTACGCCTTCACTGCATACGCCCGCACCTCCAAACCCGCGGAAAATAACGCGCTGTGTATGTACACTCGAGGTTATTACACCGAAACAGCTACCACACAGCAGGCAACAAGGGGGCAATCGATTGGAGGCTGGAACAGCACGTGATATGCCAAATATCGTAATTATGTGTTTTTTCAGGTCAGGCTAGTTCTGTCGATTTTTTTTGGTCACATGCATTTTGAAAACAGGCCGATTGTACCTGGCAGAGGTCTGGCAGTCGGCAAGCCAGATGGAAAAAGGCGTCTCGCGATGGTTGATGATGGCAAGGCGGGAATCAAACAGTGTTCTGGTGCCCGCAAATGCCGCACCGCGACGCATTGTGTCGACATCCGCCACGGACA
>Ga0209284_10003955_pt1 | contig 17409 bp, 15 predicted proteins | sample FRY03_FD_187211 | JGI IMG/M metagenome (GOLD analysis project Ga0209284, IMG submission 187211) | Freshwater microbial communities from Lake Fryxell liftoff mats and glacier meltwater in Antarctica - FRY-03 (SPAdes) (version 2) | ecosystem: Environmental > Aquatic > Freshwater > Ice > Glacier... | reverse complement strand
ATTTGTTTGAATATAATAATTTTCATCATTTTGTATTATTACCAAATATAAGTTATCCAACACAAGAATATCCTGAAATATATCTCAAGGATAATATCAAAGCAAGAAATACAACATTTACTAATAATAATTGGGATATTTTAGATGATAACAACTCCGATACATTAAATGAAAACGGTAATAGTAGAATTCAAACATTTTATAGTGTAGAGTATATTGCCCCTCCACCTCCAGTTGGAGGTACTGAATTCTGGGTAGCTACCCAACGTACTACAGATCCTGCTGCTTTTTCTACTAACACTGATTTTTATCCAAGACCAGAGCAAATGGGAAACGTAAATTATTATGAGTATATAAAACCCATGGTAATAATTGCAGATTGTATATCAAATGGTGGATGGACTGCATCAACAGCACAGCAATTTATAAACGGAGAACTTGGTTGTACTGCCCGATTTCCGAGTATTACAACAAGTCTAAACGAAATTACAGAGGGTAAACGATCTGTATGGCTTAAACGTATAGATAATGGACCATTATTTAGAAATGCAGGGGACAGATACGCAGATGGAAGATTTAAACCTTGGGCAGCTGTTCAAGGAGCAGAATTAAAAGAGGATATAATAGAATGGGTAGAAGCATTAAGAGATGCTGGAGGTATACCAGATTACGTAGTTTTAGATGCTCCGCCAGGAGACGGTAATAAATTTAGTTCGTGGGACGCAGGGTTTACTTTTACTATTAATAATATAACTACCGATCCTTTAGCATCTGCTCCATGGTATAGTTCTAGAAGTTTCGATGATCTTTATTCAACGGGCAATCCAACTGACATGTCATTTGATGGTCTTTATTCGGGTACGTCGACATATCACCCACAACTAAACACTCAGTATTTGTATTGGAATATTGCAGTCTCGGGTATTCAGACTGCATTCTTGGACGAGTTCGTTTACAAAACCATTATAGAGTATTGGGGCGGCGTTTCAAAATTTACTAATTATAATTCTATTATTTCATCTATGGGCAGTTCAATATATGATCATAATGGTCATCCATTATTATCTGCAAGTTACGTAGGAGATGCACTGTGTCCTGTACTTTATGCTGGGTGGAAATGGCCTGATGCTTATGGTGTTGATGCATTAGACCACTCACAAATTATTAGAAATAATTATGGTCGAGCAACTGTGCCGTTTGCCCTCAATACATGGAATCAACTTTTACTATTAATACAAAAAATAAGAGGAGTTAAACGAGAGGCCCCACCAAACACACCTATTAGACCTTGGATCAATAGTCCTACTTGGGGTGGAGATGATACCTATAATCCAAAATGGATACAACAACCACTTCTATACAATGAATCTATTAAACACTTTGCTTTAATAGGTTCTGAGATGTTTAATTATTTCAATCTTGTTGCAGAAAACACAAATACAACCAACTTAAATAAACTTGAGTCAATATTAGAGGAAATTAATCTCCTAACAGGAGGATTTAGATTACACCCATTAAATACAGAAAAAATAAGCTTTTTAACAAACTATATTATAAGTGGATCTCCTATTGATGATGGAACTTATATATGGAGAGTAACACCAAAACCAAATTTCAGTTTAGTAGATGCTAGTAACAATATAATACCCCTTGATCCTGATGGGGGTGCTTGGATATTTACGACAACATCCACTCCACCTACTATTGAAGCGGCTATACTTGACTCTTCCTCACTCGCTCAAGCAACTTCTATTTTTAATTTTGGATTTAGAGTAAGTTATAACATAGGAACTCAGAGTAGTACTGACCAAAATGGATTAGGAGAGTCCAGACGAGTTGGTGCTTATGGTATAGACAGATCATCTTTTACGTGGGAACGATTTATTACTTTAAATGAAGAAGATTCATATAATCCTTCTTCTGGAGGATTAAATCCATGGAGTCTGAAAAAATGGTATCAGTGGGGGTGTCGTAATTTTCAGTTACATTGTCCGTTTGGTAAGGTTGCAGGAGACAAATTACAAAAAGCAGTATATGAAGTTGATCAATTTATAACTGCAAGGGATGGGTTGATCATCAATGGTGTAATTCAAAATACTCCATGCCCATGGTTAACTAATGATTTTGTGTCAGTAATCAAAGCATTAACTACAGGTACACAAGGAACACTAAGTGATTCTACGTGGAATTCGTGGACAATAGGATCTAATGCTTGGTTTGATCCAACCAGTCCAATTGACATGATGTGTTATATTGGAGCCATGGCAAATCCAGATTCAGCGCCTGAGACTGAGGGATATTCGGAATATATTAATAGATGGCAGGCACTATTTGACACAGGTGGTGCAGGAGGTATACGATTACAAGAATCTGTTGCTCCCTTTATTGAAGCAAACTGTAAAATTATGTTTGATGCCTCAGTGATATCTCCAGGACCCACACCAGGACAAAATGTACCTCTTATCAAAATTAATGAGGCAACACAAATAGGTTGGTGGACTTTCTGGATTAATACAGAACAACTAATAGGAAAATCTCGAATGTATGTGGAGGCTCATCCATTCAAGACAGGCACTCCCGCAGATCCATCCTCATTTGTAGCATCGGACAATCCATATTTGGGATATAATATAATTGCTGATGATGATTGGTCATATTCCAAATGTTGTCCATATACTTTAGGACATACGGGTCCACACGCAACAAGTGAAATGGGTAATATAGAATTTTGGAGATCTATTTGGCAAACAGACGACCAAACACTGACTCCACTAATTGCAACTATTACAAATCAAGATCAAGTTGAGACGTTAGAACGATATTCATTCTTAAACTCCCTTCCCAATTCTCAAGTGGTGCCTGTTACTATAAATTCCAGTACTACTGAACTCCGTCTCAGGGTAGCAACATGTTGTGAGCCAACTCATAATTATTATTGGAGTGATATATATGCTTCTTTGATTGCTTTTCATCTTTTAGAAAAACAATCAATACGAGGTGAACCATTACCTGAATTTAATATAACAAAATCAGGAATATTTGTACCAGCAACGTTGCTGCAGATTTTACCTACATCATATCCTAATGATCCCAGATATTTACAACAATTTGGATCTAGATTTTTATCCGCATCATCGTTTATTCTATATCTTGCAACCATTATAACTTCTCCTGCTATTCCTGCCGCGTTTATAACTCTAAGAAATACATTTGATTTTAGAACTCAAAACACATTGAGTACGGCGCCATTTACAGGAGTTCTAACTCATATAGAATTAAATAATTGGCAAACCTTATTACAGAATTTAGCCAACAGTCCTGGGAATTCTTTTAATATGGCAGTATATTCTAAAATATACAATCAGCTGAAAAATACCAACGAATATCAAAGTGAAACAGGAGGACCTAATGAAATAGGCCCCTGGATGATGCAGAATAAAGCATATTTTGATTGGCGCCATACTCGAAATTACACTTATACGGCCGTACAATCTAATTACTCCTATAATACTGAATGGGTAGATAACTGCCCAGCTATTAGAGAACTATATGTTTTTGGATTACAAGATACAGATCAAGCTATTTTTTTAAATGAATCGGGGGGTAAAAATTTAGCATGGCAACTAAATATAGTTCGTCGAGCTCGAGCAATTAATAATACAACTGCTACGCCAGGAATACAAACAGATGCTGTAGGTAGAGCTATAGATATAGCGGAAACTAGATTAAATACAATATTGACGCATATTGCTGATAACCGATACCCTATAGCTAGGGATCCGTATTGGGGATATGACTGTAACCCAAATATAGACGTAAGTACATCTAATATAGGAACAGGATCTTATTTAGGGGATTCCTGGGGTACGGAAGCTATAATCTGGATGCTTAAATACTACGAATACAAATTGAATTTAACTCCAGCAGGGCAATTAATAATTACTAAATTAAAAGCCGCTTTAAGGCATCAAGTAGAAAGATACATTCTTAACTGGACTGAAAAAAGAGCTTGGTATACTAAGGGATCGATAGGATCCTTTACCGGCCGACCAAATACTAACCAGTGGCAAGACCCTGCTTCGTCGTTGGTAAACACGTGCCTATATTTAGGTGACTCTAGGTTAAAACACCAATATGAAATAGGCGTAGGTTTAGTAATGGAAGCCTTACTTCTCTGTGGCAATAATTACCCAGAAGGTATAGCTTATGCTTTACAGTCAGTTCAGTCCCTATTACAAGCCGTCTACCATATGCAACAGGCAGGAGACCACAGATTGGACGATTTACCTTTTGTCAAAAATATTTGGAAATGGATGTTAGATATGAACCTACCAGGTAACTACGTGGTTAACCACTCTGACTCACGAAATCATACAATCCCGTCTTGGGAAATAGATAGCCCGACTAATACAACTGCAATGTCGGTAATAGTTGCAAATACAGACATATCCAAAGAATCTGTAAAATATCTGTATGAAGGAAATGCCTGGGAGTCAGAAATACAAATAAAACACTCGTTGAATAGCTTCAATACAGTAGTTCCTCCGACTCCTCCATTTGCTAATTTTGCTGTATATCCAGGTTTGGACCCCAGTATTCCAACTTTACCACAACAACAGATTTTGTGGCGCACAGGTAGGAACAAACCACGTGCTATTGCCAATACTACAGGTTCAGCTCATTTTGCAATTGTAATAAAAGGCGGAACAGAATTAGATGGACACTATCATAGAGACTTAGGCAATGTAGCCATTTATTGTGGCAAAAGAATAGTACTTATGGACTGCGGCTCTGCTGAGTACAGTCAACAAGATTATAGAATTAACTTTGGATTAGTAAGCGGACATAATATCATGCAGTTGCATGGAAGAAAATTGGCAGAAGACCAAGATTATGGTAATTACCGAGGCCCTATAGCCGCTCCTGTTACTGTAAATACTTTAAACAATACAACAGGGGATATCACCTTAAATACCACTTCCTGCTACGAAAATACATCGTATGGTATTAAGCCAGCACTAGTGAGTTCTGTTACTAGGAGAGTGCAATGGGATAGAGACCCAATCATCGTCAATAATGACTTGGTAGTAACTATAGACGATACTTGTGAATTTACAGTTTCAGGAATTCCTGGGACCCCAGTTGGGGCCTCAGCAGAACATTATAGATTTCATACTGGGTGCCCAGGCAGTGGCACAATAACTATTGTTGGTAACAATTCTAATGCAGTTACTGCTACATGGCTAGACACAGACGGTACTGTAGCAGGAGTAACTAACACTATGGTATTTAGTGTTCCAGGAGACACCAACAGGATGCTTCACGTTAAAGCCGTCAACAAATACGATAAGACTAAACCTAGGCTTGAAGGTTCAGATCTAGAGACCGACTTAATTTTTGCAGGTAATTATATTCATAAAGCTATTATTATAACGCCTCTAATAAGCACAAATAGTTTAGCTCTACGCACAGTAATAACAGTACCATGGGATGATAACAAAGGTTAATACAAATTTGACTTTAATTTATATTATGATATAATGCTCTTTATGAAAATTGACGAAATACGTGAAATGGTATCAATAGACTCTAAAATAAATCATGGATCTTTGGACACAGAAGCTTTAATAATACCACAGACACATAATAAATATCTGTGTATTTTCATGGACGAGAAACTTGTTTTAGCAAAACTCGAATCTGATCTAAGAATTATGAACAAAAACAAATGGTTGTATTACTCAGGAAAGATGTCTCAAGAAGAACTAAAAGAGTTACAATGGGAAGTATTTGATCTTTCTTTACTCAGAACAGATGTGGATAGGTTCATTTATAGCGACAAAGAAATAATAACACTTCAAAACAAATGCCTGATGCAAAACGAAAAGGTAAATTACCTAGAACAAGTAATTAAGTTGATTTCCAATAAAATATGGAATATACGTGCTGCATTGGATTATATTAAGTTCACTCAAGGCATATGATAACAATAACTGAAATAGACTCAGTTTATATCAAAATAGACTGTGAAAAATCTACAGCAAAAGAAATAAGTTCTTTTTTCACATTTAGAGTTCCTAATTGTCAATTCACTCCATCCTTTCGTAATCGAATGTGGGATGGTAAAATTCGCCTATTCAATATGATAAATGGATACTTGTATAGGGGATTGTTAGATCATCTATTAGAGTTCATGAATGATCGAAGTTATAAAGTAGAATATCATCCAAAATATTCAGTAGAGGCACCAACACAAGAAGAAATAACCAAATTTATTTCATCTTTTCCTGTGTATGTAAACAAAAAGGAAATTCAATTACACGACCACCAAATAAAGGCAATAACCAAAGTAATACAAGATAAACGAGTATTGTTAGTATCTCCTACTGGTAGTGGTAAATCTTTGATGATTTACTTTATAATAAAATATTGGTTAAGTGTCCTGCCGCAAGACAAAAAAATCCTAATTATTGTTCCTACTACTGGTCTAGTCGCACAGATGTTACACGACTTTAAAGACTACTCTAATGGTGAAATAGGCAATGATTGTCATGTCATATACTCTGGTCATAGCAAAATTACAGATAAAAGAATCGTAATTTCTACCTGGCAAAGTATATTTCGAGAAGATGTGAGTTATTTTGATAAGTTTGGTGGAGTAATAGGAGATGAAAATCATCTATTTAAGGCCAAATCCCTTACCTCTATAATGACCAAACTAAAAGACTGTCAGTATAGAGTAGGAACAACTGGTACACTAGATGGAACAACTATTCATAAATTAGTACTAGAAGGCCTTTTTGGTAATGTATTTTCTGTTACTACCACAAAAGCTCTTATTGATAAGGATTTATTAGCACAATTGCATATAGAATGTCTTATCTTACAGTATCCTATACACAAGATAGAAGAAATAAAGAAAGCGACTTATCAAGAAGAAATAGACTGGTTAGTTCGTAATACTGAGCGCAATTCTTTCATCAAAACACTTGCTAAAAGTCTTAAAGGCAACACCCTCCTATTGTTCAATTTTGTGGAGAAACACGGATTGCCTTTATTTGAAGATCTACAGAATGAATGCTCTAAGAAATCGTATTTAATATATGGTAGTACACCAACAGAAGACAGAGAAAATATTCGTCAAATAGTAAACAAAGAAGACAACTGTTTGTTGGTTGCATCCTATGGTACTTGCTCAACTGGTATTAACATTAAAAACATCAAGAATATCATCTTTACATCCCCCTCTAAATCAGTTATACGAGTCCTACAATCGATTGGCAGAGGACTTAGGAAAGCAGAGGATAAGGAAGGGGTAACTGTCTATGATATAGGTGATGATTTGCATTGGAAGAAGTATCGTAACCATGCATTGCGTCATTTAGACGCGAGGATTTTTATATATAGTAGTGAGAAGTTTGATTTTACGAAACGATTAATTCGTTTAGGAGGTAATACATGAACTGCAAGATTTTGAAATTAAGAAGTGGTGAAGATATAATCTGTAATCTGGTTCAAAAGTCCAAATTAAAATATGAGTGTATAAATCCATATATGTTTAAATACACCACTCTAGTAAACATTGTAACTGGTGTTCCAATAGAATTAACGACAATAAAGGATTGGTTGGGGTTGTGTGCATCTAAGACTATAATAATACCATCTAATCATATAGTTAGTGTTATTACTCCTTCGAAGGAATCAAAGGATCTATATGTTTCTGAACTAAAATCCCACAAAGAACTAAAGAAATTAGTAGTACCCCATCTACTCCCATCAGTCGAAGTAATAAAGGACATAGTTCCTATTACTAAAAAAACCAAAAAAGAAGATATATTAAACGACGAATCACTTGAAGCTCTCAGTAAAATGTTCAATGATATGATAAACATGTCTCCTGAAGAAAGGGAGAAATTAGAACAAGAATACAATGCTAATGGTGGAGATGAAACTTTCATGACTCCTCAAGATGCATATAATGAAGCATTTCCACCAAGAAAACGCAAAAGTTTTAAAAATATACCAATGATTCAGATGTCATTGATATTTCCACCAGAAGTAATGATTGATCTCATGGAATCTGGTATTCTAAATGTGACTGATATGAAGAGGATAGCAAAAGAAGTAAAGAAGAAAATGAAGTTTACTGGGGACGAAAGGCATCGTCCAGATTTTGGTAATAAGCTAACTGATTGGAATTCTAATCCAAATAGTGATGATTACAAGTAGGGTGCTTAAAGGCCGCTGGGACTATTTCTTCTTTATAACCTACACAGAAAGTGTATATTATGTGTCAAGATAAATCAAGAAAAATCTAGAAATTTCTTGTAATAGTTTTAAAAATCAGTATACTATACCCATGATGAAGAAGAAAGAAACCAAACAATACATAGACAATAATAAATTATTTGATGCTATGCTTATGTGGAAAAAACAAATAAGAGAAGCCGAAGACTGTGGAGAAAAGAATCCTCCAGTATCAGACTATATCGGGGAGTGTTTTTTGAAAATAGCAGAACATTTGTCATATAGACCAAACTTTATGAATTATCCTTTTCGGGAGGATATGGTAGGAGATGGTATAGAAAATTGTATATTATACGCTCATAACTTCAATCCAAAGAAATCAAAAAATCCATTTTCTTATTTCACCCAAATAATATATTATGCGTTTCTCAGAAGAATAGAAAAAGAAAAGAAACAGGCGTATATTAAATACAAGTTTATGAAAATAAACGACGAAGACGGTGAATTGACTAGATGGATAAAGGATAAGGATTTTGAAGAATATAATAGCAAGTATACAAAGTTCAATATTCTAACAGATAATGATATAGAAAAACTAGAACCCAAAAAGAAAAGAAAAGCAAAGAAAAGTAAAAAAAAGAAGTTATTCGACGAGTGATATGAAAATCGCATTGATAAATGATACGCATTTTGGTGTAAGAAACGATTCTGGTTTCTTTCTAGAGCATAGTCTGAATTACTATGAGAATGTATTTTTTCCATATATTATAGAAAACAATATAACAGAAATCATACATTTAGGAGATTTTTTTGATCGTAGAAAGTATATAAATTTCAATACTCTAAAAGAAGTAAGAAAACGGTTTTTAGAGAAAATACCCAACAATTGTAATTTTCATATTATAATAGGAAATCACGATACCTATTTCAAAAATACAAACGAAGTGAATTCCCTGAAAGAATTGTTTCGGGGGTATTCAAATATTAGTCTATATGACACTCCGACTGAAATAGAAATTGATGGACTAAAAATCTCGTTAATACCTTGGATCAACGATACTAATAGTGTTGAATATGTTAACTATATAACTTCCTGTTCATCCTCTATACTGATGGGTCATTTGGAAATAAAGGGGTTTGAGGTCATAAGTGGTGTTAAACACGAAATAGGGTTAAACAGAAAAGTACTAGAAAAATTCGAAATGGTGATCTCTGGTCACTTTCATATGAAACAATCTAATAAAAATATACATTATCTGGGTGCTCAATATCAGTTGAATTTTGGAGATGTTGGGTGCATCAAAGGATATCATGTATTAGATACCGCTACAAGAGAACTAGAATTCATAGAAAATGAAAGTAGATTGTTTCATATATTACGGTATGATGATTCTATTCTTTCTGAGGAAATTTTGGACATTGATTTTGCTAAATATACCAACAGTTTTATTAAAATAATTGTTAAGTGTAAGAGCAAACCATTTATATTTGATAAATTCATAGATAAAATATATGGTCTCGATACTCAAGAAATAAGTATAGTAGACGATTTTACTGAAAAAACAGAAAATATTAACATAGATATATCAGAAGACACAATAAGTCTTATAAATAAAGAGATCGATACTCTACACAATGATTTGAACAAAGATAAACTAAAAGTGATTATTAAAAATTTATATATGGAGGCATTATTATTATGACAGCATTACAAACACAACCAGAAGTTCTACCACAAACAGAAGTTGTTCCGACACCACCAACTCCAAAAGTAGTGGAACCACCTTCGTCCTATGCAACATATCCTGGCGCATATTATATCGATCCTGAAACCAAGAAATCAGTAAGATCTGTTCCTTCTAGATTTATGGAGACAAAATCATTTGTAGCAAAATCCCCCATCGCAGGCCTTGGTTGTTTTGCTAAATCTGATATAAAATCTGGAGAGTTCATAGAGGAATGCTCGGCGATATTGACCGATACCACCACCAAACACAATAAGGATTGGGTGATCACTCAATATTTCTTCACATGGCCGTGTGAGCACGATGATCCTATTTGTAATAAAAACGGATCTACTTATTTTGTTCCAACTGGAAATGCATTGTTGTATAATCATTCAGATACTCCAAATTCATATTGGATATATGACAAGGCAATGAAACGAATCATATTATCTGCGTTGCGTGATATCAAGGAAAACGAAGAACTAACTTGGTATTATGGTCATGGATACGCATCTAAACTTAGAGGAGATAAACCAGGAAAATGTGGATCGTGTGAACAACGACAAAAAGAAATGTTAGAAAAGCAAAAACTTAAAGACGCGATAGGTGGAGCAGACCAGATTAATCCCATCATAGGTTCGTCTACTCCTATGCTTGGTGGTTTTGCCCCGACTAAAGAACATATAGAAGAGAAGAAAAAGCAATTAATCAAGGATTGGTTTGACAACAAGGAAAAAGAAAAATCAGTACCAGAAGATTCTATAGAATTTAGATCTATGGTTCTTCCTGAGAAAAAACTAGATGATACTATTCAAGAAGGTTAAGTTTAAGAATTTTGGTTCATTTGGTAATGTAGTTACAGAAATTAGTTTAGATAAGAATTCTACTACATTAATTTGTGGAAATAATGGAAGTGGAAAGTCTTTTGCCTTTCTGGATTCTATTACCTATGCTCTTTTTGGAAAATCCTTTAGAAAAGTCAATATACCACAACTTGCAAATAGTATTAATACTAAAAATTGCTTAGTTGAAATAGAGTTCTCTAAAGGAACTGATACTTATATAGTAAAAAGAGGACTGAATCCTAAACTCTTCGAAATATATAAAAATGATGTATTACTGAATCAAAATTCTAGTAGCATAGATTATCAGAGAATACTAGAGGATTCTATCCTCAAGATGACTTATAAGACCTTTACTCAAGTTGTAATCCTTGGTAGTTCTTCATTTGTTCCGTTTATGCAACTGTCTGCAATTGACAGACGATCTATTATAGAAAATATTTTAGATATTGATGTTTTTTCTAATATGAATGTACTTCTTAAAGGAAAAATGATGCAACTTAAAGAAGTACTTAGAAATTTACACAATAAAATAGAAGTACAAAACAATAAAATTGAAACACACAAACAATACTTAGAAAAAATTAAAGAAAACACAGAGACATATAAAAAAGAAATCGATGATAATATTAGTAGGTTGAATACTTCTATTTGTAAATTGACAAAGGAATATGATGATACCACCACTGATATTGCTAGATTAACAGAAAGTATCAAGTCTAAAAATTCTGTTAAGCAACGAATAGAGAAAACTAAAGACATTCGTTCTAAATTTCTTGGTAATATTACCAATTTGACCAAAAAGATAGAATTCTATTCTGAAAATGATAATTGCTCGATGTGTTATCAATCCATAGCAACTGATTTCAAAAACACAGAAATAGAGAATCATAAAACTAAAAAAACAAAACTAGAATCTGCTTTGACGGAATTAATTCTAGAAGAGACTAAAATAACTGAAGAATATAACATCATATCGGAGAACATAGATAAGATTACTTCGTTGCAGATATTAATTGGTAAGAAAGAAGCAAATCTAGATAACAATAAAAAACAAATACAAGAGTTGACTACACAAAAGATTAATAAATTAGAACAAGATAAGAATATAGAAAATGAAGAACAAGTGATGGTATCTCTAAAGGTCGATTTAGATAAATTGATAACAGAAAAGGATTCAATAAAAGAAGATTTGATTTATAATGAAACAGTATCAGATCTATTAAAAGATTCGGGAGTCAAGAGTAAGATAATCAAATATTATCTACCACATATAAATTCTTATATTAACAAATTTTTAAGATCTATGGACTTTTTTGTTCAGTTCCAATTAGACGAAAATTTTAACGAAGAAATTAAAAGTAGAAACCGAGATGTATTTTCCTATGAAAATTTCTCAGAGGGAGAAAAGATGCGAATCGACCTTTCTCTTTTGCTTGCATGGAGGGAAATAGCAAGAGCTAAAAACAGTGTCAATTGTAATTTATTGATACTAGATGAAGTGTTTGACTCTTCTTTGGATAATGTCGGAGTCGAAGAAGTGATGAAATTGATAAGTAGCATAAGTACTGGATCTAATATATACATAATAAGTCACAAATCAGATCAATTAGTCGATAAATTTAAAAATATTATCACTTTTGAGAAAAAGAACAATTTCAGTAAAATGATAATTCATTAGACCCCTTGCATTCTGTGACAATAGATGGTACACTACCCCATATGAATCGCAAAAAAACCACACCAGTCGAAGTCAGTAAATCGCAACCCCTCTTTGGGACACAAGAATATGAGAAGGAATTTTATTCTCAATATATTAAATATGTCCAAACGATATCAGATAATGAGTGCAAAAGATATGTATTGTCTTATGTGAAATCACTCAATAAAGAGGTTGAACTATATGATCAATTACAATCAAAAGAATATGCCCCATATGGTATTCATATTAAGATGCAGAACGACGGAATTCTTCTGCCAGAATCCGAAAAAATCTCTTTAGATAATTTTATTAAAAATCTTGAGAAAACTAGTAACGAAAAATTGGTCAAAAAGCAACAAAATAAAACACTCAAACATTCTGTTGAGTTGAAAAAGATCAATAAGCTCCTTGGAGATATAGAAGAATATAAAGATATTCAACTAGAATGTATCCTGAAAAATAAAAAAATAACAGGAGACATATCTTCTATTATTATCTCTCATAATATACATCCCTCGGTTTATTCTGATTTCATAGATATCGTGACTGTAGGATACACAACTCAGATCAATGAACTTACATTAGCCAAAAATAAAAAGGATGATATTTTAGTAGAAGCATATTCCTATCTTGCACCGAAGCAATTGAAATCCTATATAGATTTTCTCAAAAAATTACAAACTAATATAGTTTCTTCTAGGAGTGTGTCTACTAGAAAGGTCAGGACTATAAAGGCAAAGACACCAGACAAACTTGTTAAAAAACTCCAAATACAAGAAAAGTGTGACAATCCAAAATTGACCTCTAGGAACAAAACAGATTTAATTGGAGCCAATGTTGTTTTTGTTTATAATACAAAAACCAGATATATGATACGGTACTTTTCAAATGAAGGTATTACTGTTAAAGGATCCACCCTTATCAACATACTGCCCACTAATGCTAGAATGAAAAAGATCAGAAAACCAGAAATTGTATTTTCTTCTCTTAATCCAACAAACGCTGTATTCATGGATAAGTTATGGAGTTCTATAAAAACCAAAGAATCCTTAACTAAAACACGAATTAATAAGTGCTGTGTGGTCTTGAGTTGTCTAAATATAAAGCAGTAATGGAAATCAATAATATAAAAAAGACAACAGGTGTCAGGACTACACCGTGGATCAGAGGGGACTTTGTTCTATACAAGGACAGGATCTTTGAACTAAAAGGTATTCCTAGTTATTTTGCCAATCCATCGAAAAGAGATAAATTTTGGGTGGAACATGCATTACCAATTCGAACCTTAACAGATACTTCTGCCCCAAAGGGGATCAAATTTTTAGGGGATCGTTGGTACAATCCGACAACAGGCGTGATATATGTCTATACTAAAAATCAAAGCGAAACTGGTGAATACAACTATATCTGGTTAGCATCTTGACATTTATGAATTAATATGATATGATGGTTTTATGATTCTAATAGATAATAGTCAAATCGTTATTGCAAGTATTTTTCAGTCATTTAGGGACAACCAAGTCATTAATGATGATTTTGTTCGTCATCTTGTTCTTAACTCATATAGAATGTTCAAAAATGAATTTTCTCACAAATATGGGGAACTTGTCATATGCAATGATTCTGGTAATTATTGGCGAAAACAAATATTTCCGTTCTATAAGCAAAATAGAAAAACTCAACAACTCAGATCTGGTATTGATTGGTCTAGTGTAACCAATAGTTTGTCTTTGATTCGTAATGAAATTATAGACGTATTTCCTTATAAAAACATAAAACTAGATACTGCTGAAGCAGACGATATTATTGCTAGTTTAACTAAGCAATATCATAATACAGAAAAAATCTTAATCGTCTCTAATGACAAAGATTTTCAACAACTTCAAGTGTATCCAGAAGTAAAACAATATAGCACAATCCAGAAAGGCTATATTGTCTGCGACAATCCTGGATTATTTTTGAAAAATCATATTTTATCTGGAGATCCTGGAGATGGTATTCCGAATATCCTTTCTGTAGATTCTTGTATTGTAGATAAAGACAAGAGACAGACCAGACTTACTAAAAAGATTAGAATGGACATCCTTTCTAACCTAGAAACTATAGAAACTAGTAAATATTCAACCAATTGGAAAAGAAACAAAACTCTTATTGACTTTTCTAGTATTCCACAAGACATAGAAGATGAAGTAATTAGGCTATATGAACAGAAAACAGAATCAAGGGGCAGTATATTGGACTATATGATTGAACACAAACTTAACAATTTAATCGGAAGTATTTCGGAGTTTTAATGAAACCAGATTATTATAAAAAAAATACCGATGATCAGTATCGTAAGAAGAAGTCCAAATCTACAGGGAACAAAGAAAAGAAAGCTAAAAAGAATAAAATCCGTGGAGATTTCAGAAATCATGTACAAGATTTTCTTGACAAGCGTGATGATAAAGACTATAATATAAACAAGGAATAGACAATGACAACAACCAAAACACAACCGTTTAATTTAAGTAAGCAAACTATGGGAATCTTGAAGAACTTTTCTTCACTCAATTCCAACATACTGGTAAAACCAGGAAATGTAATCAAGACCATTACTCCATCGAAGAATGGAATGGCAGAAGCAATCGTACCAGAAGATTTCCCTGTTGAGTTTGGTATCTGGGACTTGAATCGATTCTTGGGAGTGATTAGTCTTTTCACTTCCCCGTCTCTTGCATTCGGAGACAAGAGTGTAAAGATCACTGATGGAAACGCAAATACCGTCATCAATTACTTCTATTCTGAACCAAGACTTTTGACTGTTCCAACAAAGAGTGTCAATATGCCTCATACGGATATTGTTGTGGTGATTACTGAAAAGATGTTCGCAGACTTGCAGCGTGCCGCATCTGTAATGCAACTCCCCGATCTCTCTATCCAGAGTGACAATAACAACATCATTGCAGTTATCTGTGATATTGCAGATCCTACTGGTAATTCATACAAGACAGTTCTCAAATTTGATCGCACAGAAGAAACCAACTTTAGATTGAATTTCAAAATTGATAACTTAAAAATAGTTCCAGGAGACTACACCATTTCCTTCTCAAAGAATGTTGTGGGTCAATTCACACACAATACATTAGCTTTGAAGTATTGGTTTGCAATGGAAACTACCTCAACTTACGAGGACTAATATGATAATTTCAAACGACTTTCTTTGGGTCGAAAAGTATCGTCCCAAAGAAATTAAAGACTGTATTCTTTCGTCTTCGTTGAATACCACATTCACCGATATGATTACAAAGAAGGAATCTCAGAACCTATTGTTGTTTGGTGGTGCGGGGGTGGGTAAAACCACTGTTGCAAAGGCAATATCCAACCAGATTGGTGCAGATTGGATAATGATCAATTGTTCGGAAGATGGTAATATAGACACTCTTCGGACTAAGATTAGACAGTTTGCAAGTACTATATCTTTGACTGATTCCAAGAAAATAGTCATTCTCGATGAGTTCGACTATAGTAACGCAAGTTCTATCCAACCTGCACTTAGGGGTGCTATTGAGGAATTTGCAAATAACTGTAGGTTTATCCTCACTTGTAACTTCAAATCTAGGATCATAGAACCCATACATTCTAGATGCACAGGTATAGATTTTACCATCCCTAAGTCAGAAAAACCAGCAATTGCAAAGAAGATCCTAGAACGATGTATGTTTATTCTGGACAACGAGGGTATAAAATACGACAAGAATATATTAAGTCAGTTGGTGTTGAAGCATTTTCCAGATTTTCGTCGTATAATAAACGAGTTGCAGCGGTATTCTGTCTCTGGTAGTATAGATGATGGTATATTATACAATCTGGGTGAGTTAGAGTTGAAGCAGGTCATTGTAGGATTGAAGAATAAAGACTTCGCAGTAGTGAGGAAATGGGTCGCTTTGAACAGTGATATGTCCCCCATAGAGGTCTTTAGGCGGGTCTACGATGGGTTATACGAGGTTCTTGTGCCAACATCCCTTCCACAGGCGGTTCTAACTATAGCTGAATACCAATACAAGTCAGCTTTTGTTGCCGACCAAGAGATAAACTTGATGGCTTTTTTTGTAGAATTGATGATGAACTGTGAATTTAAGTGATTTCTTAACCTCTATCAACACCTCAAAAGAACCCCTATTAGATAAGGATCCGACTGGGGAAAAGGAATATCTACCATTTGTGGTTAATAAGTGCCTTTCTTATTTTCCAGACACTATATTCTATGCAAATCAGATGAATATATTATCGGATTTGGGTAAAAAATTACAATATGATTACCTGCGTCTTTCTGTAACAAAACGCAAGAGGTTTAGTAGATGGTTCAAAGAAGATAAAGATGATGATATTCAAACCATAAAAGAATATTATGGTTATTCTTCAAGCAAAGCAAAGGGTGTTTTATTGTGTTTAAAAGAACAGGACTTGATAGAAATGCGAAAATCATTAGAAAAAGGGGGGTCTAAAACCAAAAAACTATAAATACTATAGATTATGGATAATATTGATGAAAATGATATTTTTGAGGGGTTAGGTGTAGAAATTTTACTAAAGTCCAAAGAAGACTTTTTAAAAGTAAAAGAGACACTTACCAGAATAGGAATTTCCTCTAGAACAGAAAAGAAATTGTGGCAAAGTTGTCATATTTTACATAAACGTGGAAAATATGCAATAATGCATTTCAAAGAAATGTTTATCCAAGATCTTCTTCAGATATGTCACTGGAAAGACCATCTAGGATAAACATTTCAAAGAAATGTTTATCCTAGATGGTCTTTCCAGTGACATATCTGAAGAAGATCTTGGCAGAAGAAACACAATAGTTAGATTATTAGTAGAGTGGGGGTTAGTTCTGCCGGTAGATGAAGAA
>Ga0209284_10003952_pt1 | contig 17420 bp, 14 predicted proteins | sample FRY03_FD_187211 | JGI IMG/M metagenome (GOLD analysis project Ga0209284, IMG submission 187211) | Freshwater microbial communities from Lake Fryxell liftoff mats and glacier meltwater in Antarctica - FRY-03 (SPAdes) (version 2) | ecosystem: Environmental > Aquatic > Freshwater > Ice > Glacier... | reverse complement strand
GCGACATCCGCAGCGTGATCTCAAGTTCGCGTAAACAAGACCGCCCAATCCTGGAAACCCTCCGCAGATTGCTCGTCGCCCCCGCCGCCCTCGGCGAATCCCTCGCACAAGGGTCCTGAATAGTTACTTAAATCCAGTGGTTTCTCCATCAATCTCTTTAATGAAGTATTCGGTATGTCGAGAGCCTGAGCTTGGTGTCGGCAACACGGTGTTGGGCGATGGCATGCCGTCAATGTCACCGTAAGCGAAAGGCGCCTGCTGGCCAGTGGCGAAACTGGGTCCATCATAGGCAACTCCGGTGTAGCCTCCAAATGTCTGATTTTTCCACGTGGCATTAAAATCGGCATCGGCAGCTTGAGAGGTATGCCCTGTAACAGGGTCATAGCCGTTGCCAGCTGGATCGATAGTATTCAGAACGGCCCAGTCGCTAGAATTTTCATCGACCAGGATGGGGTCCCCGCTAAGTTTGAGATCAAAGCCTAGGTCACTACTGCCGGTAGCGGTCTGGTGTACGGAAATAGCGAGAAGATTAAGACCTGGCTGAAGAGTGGCGTTATCGATGATTGTCAAATTAGAATAATCAGATTCATTTCCGACAGAAGAAAGTTTTTTCTTATCTGCGCATAAATCCGAGAGGCCTCCTTGATGCGCCTCCCCTCCCGTAATAAACGCGCTTGAATCATCATGATGTTGGGCAAGTCGCCTAATGACTGACGTGCGTGAGCACAGACAGCTATAGCCTGATCAATTTGACCCCGACTTTCGCGAATCTGGATGAGGTGGAGATAATAGTTTAATGGAGGTTGCGAATGGAGTTTGATAGCCTGATCCATGTCCGCCACGGCTTCACCCGACTGATCGCGCTTAAGTTGAACCTGACTACGCAGGAAGTAGGATTTACTCTGTTGGGGAAGAACCGAAATATACCGATCCAATGCCGATTTAGCCAATTCCCATTTCTCTTGGTCCATGTAAACCCTTGCCGCCACGTAATGGCGCTCATGACGCTTGGGAGCCAAGTTTTCCACCTCTTTCAGATCAGCGAGAGCTTCGTCGTGGCTGCCGTGTTGGCAAAGTAGGATGGCGCGCTCTAGCCGTTTTTCGGTATTGGACGGATTGCTAGCAATCTCTTCATCGAGCCTTAAGATGAGAATGTGGATGTCTCCATGACCATTGGCAGGGATGATTCCCGAAAGCATGATAGCGAAGACAATGATTATTAATGTAAGTTTATGAAATTGTTTCATCGGCGGTTTTAAAATTCTAAGGGATGATTGTTCGAAGGACAGCAATTAGAAAGGCCGAAATTTTCGCCTTCTGGATCGGCCCAACGGCTGTTTCATGAGCCTCCTGCAAGAAGCAAATTCTCCCCGGAAAAGGAAAAAGGGATTTCCGGGCGGAAAAACAAGATTGCGGCATGCCTCCCCACTTATCAGTCTCGTTCAAATAATCCCATGAAGCCCGTTTTCCTAACCCAGTTCGCTCTCTTTTTTCTCACCCTCTCAGGCTTTGCCGCGGATCCCCTGAAAGACAAGAACCGTCCCGTTGCCAACACCAAGGCACTCTCCGCTGAAGAGACCGTGAAAAGCCTTGTCTTGCCGGAGGGGTTCACCGCGAGTGTCGTCGCAGCCGAACCTGACATCGTCCAGCCCATCGCTTACACCATGGATGACAGGGGGCGGCTCTGGGTCTTGGAAAACACCAACTACCCGAACTGCCCGGGCGAAAAGAAAGACCGCATCCTCATTCTCGAAGACGCGGACGGCGATGGCAAAGCCGAGAAGCAGACCGTCTTTTACGACAAGGTGTCCTTCGCCTCCGGCATCGCCATCGGCTATGGCGGCGTATGGGTCGGAGCTCCGCCAAACCTCCTTTTCTTTCCCCGCAAGGACAACGAGGACACTTTTGACGGGGAGCCCGAGATCGTTCTCGACGGCTGGGGCTGGGAGGACACGCATGAGACGCTGAACAATTTCATCTGGGGTCCCGATGGCTGGCTCTACGGCACTCAGGGGATTTTCACCAATGCCACTGTCGGAAAACCCGGCGCACCCGATGACGAGCGGGTCCGTATCAACGCCGGGATCTGGCGCTATCATCCCACGAAAAAAATCTTCGAGCGATACGCAGAGGGCGGCAGCAATCAGTGGGGTATCGACTTCGATGATCGCGGCCAGGCCTACTTCGCCGCCTGCGTTATTTCCCACATGTGGCAGGCCATCCAGGGCGCACGCTATACCCGCCAAGCCGGTTCCCACTACAATCCCTTCACCTACGAGAACATCACCACCATTGCGGATTTTGCCTACGAGAAACGCGCCTACTGCGGGGCCATGATCTACCTCGGCGGCCAGTGGCCGGATGAATACCGGAATACCTTTTTCTTCGGCGACATCCACATGAACAAGCTCCGCAACGAGAAGTTCGTGCCCAACGGTTCCAGTGTGAAATCGGTGAAAAATGGTGATTTTATCGTTTCAAAAGACCCGTGGTATCGCGGCCTCAGTCCACAATACGGCCCGGACGGCTCCGTCTTCATGAACGACTGGTATGACCGCGTCCCGTGCCACCAGCAGCGCGAGTTCACCGACCGCTCCAATGGCCGCCTCTACAAGATCAGCTACGGAAATCCAACGCCGGTGAAAGTCGATCTCCAGAAAGCCACCGATGCGGAACTCGTCGCCTATCAGCTCAACGACAACGACTGGTATGTCCGCCACGCCCGCCGCATCCTCGCCGAGCGCGGACCGAATCCCGAAGTCTACGCGGCTTTGAAAACGATCCTCGCGGAGAACGCCGATGAGACCCGAAAACTCCGCGCTCTCTGGGCCCTCCACGTCACCGGTGGCCTAGATGAGAATCTTCTTCTCGCTCAGCTCGCCTCCGAAAGCGAATACCTCCGCGCCTGGGCCATCCAGCTTGCCACCGAGGATGGTAAACCTTCCGAGGCACTCATCGGAAAAATTTCCGCCATGGCGAAGACCGATCCCTCTGCCATCGTCCGCCGCTATCTCGCAAGCGCGGCGGGTCGTTTGGAAATCGGGAAAAGGAAAGGCCTCCTCCTCGCCCTCGCGACCCATGCGGAGGACGCGAACGATCCGAACATCCCCCAGCTCCTCTGGTATGCCGCCGAGCCACTCGTCGGAAGCGATCCCGGTGCGGCGACCGAACTACTAGAAGCATCGGAGATGAACCTCCTCTCCCGTAGCATCGCGCGCCGCCTTTCCCATGACGCCAACGGACAAGGCCTCGCCGCCCTCACCTCCGCCTTGAAAGATCGTTTCTCGGACGACAAGGCCGCGCAGATCATCGAGGGCATGAACCGCTCCCTCGAAGGGCGCAAAAATCTCCCGGCCCCCGCAGGGTGGGGGAGTCTCTACCCGAAATTTTCCAAATCCGATCATGGAGGGCTCAATGAGCAGGCGAAAATCCTCGCCGCCACCTTCGGCGGAGAGGAGGTCATCGCAGAAATGCGCGCCGTCATCTCCTCCACGGAAGCCAGCGAGGAGGAGAAAGGCAAAGCCCTAGAAAACCTCCTGAACATCGGCGATCCCGCCTTGCGCGAGATTCTCGTTTCCCTCCTTCACAAAAGGGATTCCCTCCGGGTCATCGCTTTGCGCGGTCTCGCCGATTTCCCACAGACGGAGAATACCGAGGCTATCCTCTCTATTTACTCCCGACTGTCCCCGGAGGAAAAAACCACGGCGCTCGCCACCCTCGCCTCCACCAAGGAAGGGACCTCTGCTTTGCTGAAAGCCGTCGATCACGAACTCGTCCCCAAGGCCGATCTTTCCGCCCAACTCATCCGCCAGATGCAGGGCGCGGGAGACGAGTCCGTCTCCGCATGGATCGCTGAAAACTGGGGTTCCGTCCGCAAAAGCTCCGAGGAGAAAGAGAAAGAAATGGCCGAGTTCCGCAAGTTCCTCGGTGAGCCGGCGATCTTGGAAGCGAGCGCCTCGAACGGTCGTTTGATTTACAGCCAACGCTGCGCCGCCTGCCACACCCTCCACGGCGAGGGCGAGAAAATCGGCCCCGAACTTCCCGGGAATTTCAAGGACGTGGACTACCTCCTGATGAACATCCTCGATCCCAATGCCACCATCGGGAAAGACTACCAGCAGACTTACCTCGTAAAGAAAAACGGCCAGGTCGTCACCGGCGTCATCGTCAGCGAGAGCGCCGAAACCGTCGTCCTCAAAACTCTCGCCGGAGATGTCACCGTCACGCGCGCGGAAATTGCTCAGCTTACCATCAGCGAGCTCTCCCTCATGCCCGAGGGTCTCATGACCGGCCTAGAGGAACCCGAGATCCGCGATCTCTTCCTCTACCTCCGCCAAGCCGGGCAGGTGCCTCTGCCGGAGATCACAAAGTGAGCAGAGTAATGTTCAGTTACCTGTTCAGTTACCCGCACTAATAGCAAAGGTTCCTGCAACGGCGTTGAATTCCTTATCCCAAGCTCTTTCCGGTGGTCGATGTCGTAAGCCTGTCGGTGGCTCGCAAAGAACTATGGTGCCAGACACCAGAGTGAACTTGCAGGATGCATTTCACATTGTCAGACAATGTGAAATGCATCCTGCGAACAGCTTGGAAGTGGGACGAGGACGAACACCAGAGCAGATCTTCTGACAAGCGGTAGTTTTTCTGGAGCTTGTTTGGGATGAAGGCCCCCTTCGGCTTCTGGTCATACCGGAAGGTCAGTTCGGATGTCGTGCAAGGCCGGGAAATCAGCGCGCCATTGTTTTACCATTTGCGGGTCAAGATCGGCGCTTGCGACCCCTTCGCTCGTGCCCGCATCGGCAATGATATTCCCGTGCGGATCTACGACAATGCTGCGCCCATCGTAAGTGAGCGCCGGATCGGATCCGCAACGGTTGACGCCGATCACGTAAGCCTGGTTCTCAATGGCCCGCGCCTGAAGGAGCGTTATCCAGTGCTGCGTCCGGCGGGACGGCCATTGCGCAATGACGATCAGGAGCTCGGCGCCGCGTTTGACGGCCATGCGAAACGCTTCCGGGAATCTCAAGTCGTAACAGATCAGGGGCGAGACCACGAAGCCGCCGGTCTCGAAGAACACGACGTTCCCGCCCTTTTCGTAGTGTTGATCTTCGCCACCAAACGAGAATGGAAAGAGTTTACAGTAGCGGGCGAGTGCCTGGCCGGACGGTTCTATGGCGATTGCTTCGTTCCGACCTTTGCCAGCATTTCCCTGACGGACGACTCCGGCAACGACGGTCGATTGATGTGCCCGGGCGAGCTCACTGAGAAAGGATTCGGTGTCGGAGGAAGCTGGTTCGACCGTGACATTCAGGTCCATGCTGAATCCGGTGGAAAACATCTCGGGCAGGACGATCAGGCTGCCAGCGGGGATGGCCTGTTTCTCCAAGAGAGCCTTTACTTTCGCGAAGTTTGCCGACCTGTCTTCCCAAACGATGTCGAGTTGCACGAGGAACACTTTCATTGGGCGCGATCATTTCAAAATAATGACGAAGCGTCCAGATGAAGGATGGGGAGATGATCTCAGGGTCCCTACACAAGGGAGACACAAGATGTAGATATTTAAGATTAATCTGTACGCAATATACAGGTTTGTTAGCCTTCAGGAATGCCCAGAAATCCTGACAAAATTGATTATTCCCGAGGTTTCCCGAAAAACTTCGAAGCCTTTGAAGAACTGACCGATCCCCGGGGGGATGGCCACACTAAGCATCATTTTGGTGAAATCATCTTCATGGCCTACACCTGTATCATTTGTGGTATGAAGTCCTATGAACTCATGGAAGAGTTCTGCGAAATACGACAAAAGTGGTTCGAAAAATGGCTCGCTTTGCCCAACGGAACTCCTTCCTACAACACCTTCTCGCGAATCATGGAATCGCTTGATCCGGTGCTTTTCAGTCGATGCATCATCGTTCATTTACGCATGGCTGGAGTGGAGGTGGAAGACGACGAGGTCCCCATTGACGATCAGATTGCAATTGATGGGAAGGCTCTGCGAGGAAGTAGAACCAAGGAGGAGCGTCACATTCATGCCGTGAGTGCGTGGGCTTGCGAAAAGGGCCTCACTCTTGCGCAAACCTTCGTTGATGAAAAAAGTAATGAGATCACCGCAATCCCCGAGTTGCTGAAAATGCTCAACCTTCAGGGAGCGGTGGTGTCCATAGATGCAATGGGAACCCAACGTGAAATCGCGGGTCAGATCGTTGATGCCGAAGCCGACTACGTTCTCTGTGTCAAAGGGAACCAAGGTGATTTGCACAAAGAAATCATCGATCAATTTGATTTCGCAGCCCGGCAGCTTGACCTCACCAAAACCTCATCGAAAAACTGGAGTTTACACATTGAAGAGGAAAAAAATCGGGGACGTCTTGAGAAGCGCCAAACCATCGTCTGTCATAACCTAGACTGGATGTCGCAAGAGATCCTCTCCCTTGTGTAGGGACCCTGGGCCCTGCATTCACTGGATCACGCATAAGCACCATTTCCTGATAATCGGTGATGCCATCGCCATCGGTATCAGTGGACTTGTTCCGGTGTTTGACATCGGGGAACATCGCGCACCACAGGTCACACCACCCGTCTCCGTCAAAATCGTGAAGCTTTCGGGTCCTAGTGAAGTCACCCAAGGTAAACTCCACTTTGGGACCACCCGCCGCCGCAAGGGCAGCCGATTCCGCTACGCTCCATCGGCTGCCTTGCGGCGGGCCTGGGCTCAGCGGGGAGCTTTTACAGACAAAGATTTACACCACCGCGATGATCCGTTCACGAAGCGGAGCGATGCCGTCGACAACGCTTTCGTCGAGATTGCCGGGCTGGGCTCCCTTGGTGGCAGATACAACGGCCAGGAATTTACTTTTTTTTTTGGGGGTGGACCGCTTGACGAGCGGGTCGAGCGCGTGTCGTAGTTCTAGCAAGCTTTGACAGTAATGCCTGTTGTGGGAAAAGTGCCGTGGTCGGGGCGAGCTGGTGAGCAGGGTCGGATTTCTTTTCCAAAAAGTGGCCCATCGCTGTAACATTCTCCGGAATCCGGCATTCGGTAGACCAGAATCCCAATTTTCATGAAAAAGTATCAATCCATCGAAGAGATTACCGCCGAGAATCCCATCATTGCGGTGGTGATCATCGACGATCCCTTGTGTGCCGTGCCTTTGGCGAAGACTCTCTTGGAGGCGGGCATCAGGGCGATCGAGCTCACCTTGCGTACACCCACCGCCTTTGATTCTCTGGCCGCCATCCGCAAGGAGTGTCCGGAGATGTGCGTCGGGCTCGGGACTGTCTTGACTCCCGCCCAGGTGGACCGAGCCGTCGGGGGCCACGCTGACTTCGTGGTCGCTCCGGGACTGAATCCACGTGTCGTCGAGGCGGCCCGCGAGTCTGAGCTGCCCTTTGCACCGGGGATCGCCACGCCCAGTGATATCGAAGCGGCCCTCGAACTGGGCTGCCGGACACTCAAGTTTTTTCCGGCCGAGCCCTCCGGCGGTGTGGCCTACCTCAAGTCGATGGCGGCGCCCTACGCGCATCTTGGGCTCTCGTATATCCCGCTTGGAGGACTGAACGCCGACAACTTCATGCGCTACCTCGCGCTTGACATTGTCCCGGCGGTCGGCGGCTCGTGGATCGCGCCTCGATCGCTGATTCAGGGCCAGGATTGGGAAGCGATTGCCGAGAACGCCCGAACCGCGATGGCGGGATTGCACCAGAGTGAATAGCCCCTCCCAATGAACGCCCCCTTTCGATTCGAGATGAAAACCATTGTCACCTTCGGCGAGATCATGGGCCGGATTTGCCCCGCCGGCCACAAACGCTTTATCCAAGCCATGCCCGGGACGCACGAGCTCACCTTCGCGGGAGCCGAAGCGAACGTCGCGGCCTCACTCGCCATTCTTGGCGCCAAGGCCCGCTTTGCCACCGTCTTGCCCAACCATACGCTGGGCGACGCCTGCATCGGCACGCTCCGCGGCATCGGGGTGGATACCAGCGAAATCCTGCGAAGCGGAAATCGGCTCGGACTCTATTTTGTCGAGAAAGGGGCCAACCAACGGCCCGGCAATGTCATCTACGATCGCGAATTCAGTGCCATTTCCATGGCGGAGCCCGCTGATTTCGACTGGGAGCGCATCTACAAGGACGCCGTCTGGATGCACACGACCGGGATCACTCCCGCACTGTCGCAGAAAGCGTATGAATCGACCCTGGCTGCGGTGCAGGCGGCCAAGGCCGCCGGCCTTACGGTTTCCTGTGACCTCAATTTCCGCAACAAACTCTGGCGCTGGGAGCCAGATACCGACCCCAAGGTGCTCGCCCGCCGTTGCATGGAGGAGATTCTCCAAAGTGTCGATATCGTGATCGCCAATGAAGGCGATGCCGACGACGTCCTCGGGATTGCGGCGGAGGGCAGTGATGTGGAGAGCGGGCAGCTGGACACCAGCCGCTACCCCGAAGTCGCCCGCCGGATTGTCGACCGCTTTCCGAATGTCCGCCAGGTCGCGATCACGCTGCGCGAAAGTATCTCGGCCTCTCACAACAACTGGGGTGCCATGCTCTACGACGTCGCATCGGGGCGGGACCATTTTGCCCCGGTCAGCGAGGGACGCTACACGCCCTATCAGATCCGCGACATCGTCGATCGCATAGGCGGCGGCGACAGCTTTGGTGCCGGCCTCATTTTCGCGCTCAACCAACCGGAGCTGGAAGCGCCCGAGAACGCCCTTCGTTTCGCGGTCGCGGCCTCCTGCCTGGCTCACTCGATCGAGGGTGATTTCAACTTCAGCACCCGTAGCGAGGTCGAACGCCTGATGGCCGGCAAGGCCTCGGGAAGGGTGATTCGATGACTACGACTACGAAAATAATTCCCCCCAGGGATGGGAAAACGGAGTTGGTTAATTCCGCGTGATCATTCATGATGAATGCATGCTCATTTTCGATGCCCATCTGGATCTTAGTCTGAATGCCCTTGAGTATAATCGGGATTTACGATTACCGCTGGCGGACCTCCGGAAAGTTGAGGCTGGGCTAACTGATTTACAGGGACGGAGTCAGGGGACGGTCTGTTTTCCGGAGATGCGCAAAGCCGGGATTGGGCTTTGCGTGGCGACTCAAATCGGGGGCTGCATGCAACCGCCCGGGCCGGTGGCATCGTGGGCCTCGCCGGCGCAGGCCTGGGCGATGACCCAAGGTCAACTCGCTTGGTATCGCGCGATGGAAGAGGTCGGGGAGTTGGCGATGATTCGAACGACGGTAGCACTGAATCAGCACTTGGAGGACTGGGCGGCGGATGCGGAGACTACCCCGATTGGCTATGTTTTAAGCCTCGAAGGTTCCGATTCGATACGAACCTTGGCTGATCTGGAGACGGCCTATGACGATGGGCTGCGTGCTTTAGGTCCGGCCCATTACGGCCAAGGCCGTTATGCGTTGGGACATGATCAGCTTGGTCCCTTGTCGTATGAAGGAAAGGCCTTGATTCAAGAGATGGATCGGCTTGGTTTGATTTTAGATGTGACCCATTTATGCGAAGAAACTTTTTGGGATGCGTTGGCTTGTTTTTCCGGTCCGGTTTGGGCGAGTCATCATAACTGTCGGGCTTTGGTAAACGATCCGCGTCAGTTATCGGATGATCAGATTCGAGCGGTGGCAGAACGCGGTGGGGTCATTGGTTTGGCGATGGATACCTGGATGATTGTTCCCGGTTGGGAAAAGAGAGTGACCACCCCGGAAGCGTCCGGGGTGTGCCTGGACGACGCGCTTAAGCATCTTGATCATATTTGCCAATTGCTTGGAAATGCTGATCATGTCGGGATTGGGACGGACTTGGACGGAGGGTTCGGGACTGAACAAAGCCCCAAAGATGTTCATTCGATTGCGGATATTGCCAAGATCCCACCCCTGTTGCGCGAACGGGGGTTTTCTGAGTCGGAGGTGGAAAAAGTTGCCCATGGGAATTTTATTGGTTTACTTCGAAAGGCATTACCATGAATCAGTTAGATGAACTTGAGGGTATTCCTTCTCCCGCGTTACTGCTGGATGTTGGGAAGGTGGAAGCGAATCTTCAGCAGATGATTTCGATCGCGGGGGTTGATCGTTTGCGCCCTCATCTTAAAACCCACAAAATGCGGGAAGTGGTTCAATTGCAGATCAAGGCGGGTATTCGAAAATTCAAAGCCGCGACCTTAGCTGAATTGGAGATGGCTGCGGACGCCGGGGCCGCTGAAGTTCTTTTGGCGATCCAGCCGGTCGGTCCGAATATCGGACGTTTGGCTGAAGCAATCGCGGCGTATCCAGAGACCTCTTTCTTTGCGGTTATTGATGATCTGGAGACGGCTGCGTTGCTGGATCAAAAATGCAAAGGACTTGGCTTGTTCATTGATGTCGACTGCGGGATGCATCGGACCGGCGTGGCATTTGGTTCATCGCTGGATTTGCTGATTCAGGAGGTCGAAAATTTGTCTCAGGCGCGACTGATGGGATTACATGTGTATGATGGCCACTTGCACGATCCGGATCGGGTCAGCCGGCGTGCGTCGGTCCTTGAAATTCATCAGCAAATACAAAAGTACCATAAGGATTCAATGACGGTGATCGCAGGCGGGAGTCCGACCTTCGGGCTTTGGGCGGAAGAGTCCAGTTGGGACTGCAGTCCTGGAACATCCCTTTTTTGGGACCAGGGATATAGGGATTCTTTTCCGGAGCTCCCTTTTGAAATTGCAGCCGTTTTGTTAACGCGGGTGATCAGCAAGCCGGGTGAAAACCGCTTGTGTTTGGACCTGGGCCATAAAGCGGTCGCCGCGGAAAACCCTTTAGAGCAACGAGTCATGCTGCCCGACTTACCGCAGGCAAAGTTTTTGGGGCAAAGTGAGGAACACCTGGTCATTGAAGTCGAGGATTCCCATCGCTTTAAACTCGGCGATCCTTTGTTGGCTTATCCTCGTCATATTTGCCCAACGGTGGCCTTGCATCGGTCGGTTTATCTGATGCGTGATGGCCGTTCCCTGAATGAACAATGGCGGGTTGCCGCGCGGGATCGTTAACCCGTTTCCTCTTAATCGATTTCAATGATCAATTCGATCTCGACCGAAATGTTTCCCGGAAGGACATTGGTCCCGATCGCGCTTCTGGCGGAAACGCCGCGCTCTTCGCCGAAGATGTCACGCATGAGTTCGCTGAAGCCATTCATGACTTGCGGTTGTTGAGAAAAATGTTCGCATGAATTTACAAATCCTAGGGCCTTGATGATCCGCGTGACGCGGGAGAGGTCTTGGAAATGGTCTTTCATCGTTCTCAGCAGGGCCAGGCCGGTTTGACGCGCCGCGGCTTGACCGTCCGCCACATCCATGTCGTCTCCGAGTCGACCGGTGATATATTTGCCATTGCCCAGGTAAGGGCCGTGACCGGAGAGGTAGGCGATGTTCCCTGCGATGACGACGGGTTTATACAGGCCGCCTAAAGGAAGAGACTCCGGTAAGGTCAAGCCTAGGGCGATTAATTGTTCTTCGGGATTATTCATGGGGTCTTTCTGTGGGTTCGAGATCAGTCTGTTTGCATTTCTTCACGTTCTTGCTGCAGTTGCTTTAAAGCCTCGTCATGGCTTTTCTTATCTGGAGGGGTGATACATGAAACGAGGATGCCGGCCAAGCTTGAGATGACGAGGGAGGGGATGACCGGGTTGCCCCAAATGGTGTTCCACTCTTTGAAGACGAGAGCAGTGACAAAGGCCCCGCTTAATGAGGCCAGCGCTCCGGCGGCATTGTATCTCGGCCAAACCCGGCCCAGGATTCCGCACACGCACATCCCGGTCATGAACAAATTGATGATGTTGGAGATATAGCCGAGGATGTTGTCAGAAACCACGGCCATGATGAGGGCCAAGCCAACCGTTAAACCCAGTGCTGCTCGTGAATAGGGGACCACTTTTTCCGGGGCCGGCATTTTTCTGAAAACACATTGATAGAGATCTCGAATCACGGTGGTGACGCCGGCGATCGCGTCGGAGCTGGCGCTGGACATGGTGGCGGAAAGCCCTGCGAGGAGAATGAGCATGCCTAGGCCCATGGGGAGCACGCTTGTGGCCATCCAGGGAAAAGCCAGATCGGGACTGCTTAATTCCGGATTGGATTGATAAGCCGCCATTCCGATGATCGTGGGGAGCGCGGCAAAGCCAAGGTAGAGTATTCCGGAGACGACAAACGCTTTCCGGACATTAAGGACGGAGTTTCCCGAATAGATTCGTTGCCGAAATGAAGGGGTTCCTAAAACCCCGACCGCGATCACCACGATGAGGGAGAGGGAAGGGAGGACATCGATATTCTCCATGAGTTGGGCGTTGACGGCTTGTAATTTCTCCCAGCCGCCTGCTGCGCGAACGGCGAAGAGAGCGGTCAGGAGAAAGCCCACAAATAAAACGACGGCTTGGATGGTATCGGTCCAGACGACCGCCAGGTATCCTCCGATCACCGCGTAAACACCGAAGCCGACCGCGATCCAGATTTTGGCCCAAAGCGGATCGATTCCGGTGACAAAGACCAAATACATCCCGCCGCCAAGAATATGAGCCCCCAGCCAACCGACACTGGAGAGATACGTGAAGACGCCGACCAGATTTTTAACCGCTCGATTTCCGCCGACATAGGAAGAAAGCTCTTCGGCCATTGTCATGAAGCGATGTTGGCGCATGGGGGCGAAGAGCCAGGCCGCGATGAAAATGCCCAAAGCGCCGCCCAGTCCATACAATGATCCCATCCAGCCATTCTGATAAGCTTTTCCGACCGCTCCCATCGATGAGCCTGTGCCGACCATGGTTGCAACGGTCGTGCCCAGAGTGAGAAATAAAGGAAGGGCGCGCCCGCCAAGCAGAAAGTCATTACCACTTTGTTTTCGGCGGGAGATCCAGCAGCCGAATAAGATCATGGCGAGAATGTAGACAAAGAAGCAGGTTAGAAAGAGGGAGGTGTTCATGGTTGTCACAGAGGGATGAATAGAATTGGAATTTTTGGACGTTCTCCGTCTTCATTTTCCAGAACAGAAACGATCTATTTGGGAAACTCCAAGGAAGTCGTCAGGAGTGCGAAAGGGTCGGGCTTCGCTGCTTGAAGCTCCTTCAGGGGTTCACCGGCAAGTTGTGATGCCAGCAGGACATTCAGCAACACCGGGGAGAGAGCTATTGCGAGCCATCGGGTGATGGCGATAGGTCGCGGTCTTGAGGCCTGTCAATCATTAGCTGGAGGTTGCTTGTGTTGTTAGAATGAAAGGCATCATAGGGTGCGCCGCCCTTCAGCCTCTGTATTGGCAGGGGTTTGCGATGGTTTGGAGTCAGCGAACTTGGAGCAGAATGAGTCTTTTTGGAGAGGGCTTGGGTAGGCTTGTAGGGCGAACAGGGCCTGTTTTATGGCTCCCTGCTCTACGCGATGAGATCGTGGACGACGTTGCCGTGGACGTCGGTGAGGCGGTAGTCCCGGCCGGAGTAGCGATAGGTGAGCTTCTTGTGGTCGAGGCCCATCAGGTGGAGGATCGTGGCGTTCAAGTCGTGCACGTGGACGCGGTTCTCGACTGCCGACAATCCAAACTCGTCGGTGGCACCGTAGCTGAACCCTTTCTTCACCCCGCCGCCGGCCATCCAGATCGTGTAGCCGTAGTGGTCGTGGTCGCGCCCTTTTTGGCCCTCGGAGGTGGGTGCCCGGCCGAATTCGCCACCCCAGACGACAAGCGTCTCGTCGAGCAGTCCGCGTCCTTCGAGATCTTTCAAGAGCGCGGCAATTCCTTGGTCGCAGGCCTGGGCTAATTTTGCGTGCCCGCCCTCGATGTCGCCGTGCCCGGTGTCCCAGGCAATGTCGTAGCCATCGATGGAATGTGAAAGCTGCACGACGCGCACGCCTTCCTCGACCAAGCGCCGGGCGATCAGGCAGCCTTTGGCGAACTCGCTCTCACCGTAGAGCTTACGGGTCTCCTCGCTTTCTTTGGAAACGTCGAAGACCTCGGGCACCGAAAATTGCATCCGGAAAGCCATCTCCATCGCCTGGATGCCCGCCTCGAGGTTCTGATCTTGTTCGAGGCGTTGCAGGTGGAGTTTGTTGATTTGTGCTAAGAGATCAGCCTGTTTGCGCTGCTGTTCGCGCGAGAGGTTGGTGTTCTTGAGATCGCGGATGACCGCGTCTGGTTCCATGTTCTGGATATTGACGTAGGAACCGGCGTAGGCGCCGGGGAGGAAGGCGTTCCCCCAGTTGGCGAGCTTGCCACGCGGCTGGGCGCGTGGGGACATCGCGACAAAGCCCGGGAGGTTTTCGGTTTCTGCGCCGAGCCCGTAGGTCAACCATGAGCCCATGCTCGGGCGGTTGGGTTGTAGCGCTCCGAGGTTCGTCATGAGGATGCCACCGGCATGTTCGGGAATGTCGGTATGCATTGAGTGGACGAAGGTGATGTCATCGACGCACTTGGCGATTTCCGGGAAAATGTCACTGACCCACTTACCACATTCGCCGTATTGTTTGAACCCGAAGGGCGAGGGCATTAGGCCCATCTTGGTGTTGCGGAGCGATTTGCGATCGACGCTGTCCGGACGTTTGCCAGCGTGTTTTGCGATCAACGGTTTGTAGTCGAAGGTGTCGACCTGTGACGGTCCTCCGGGCATGAACAACTGGATGAGTCGCTTCGCTTTCGGGGCAAAGTGCGGGGCCTTTGGAGCGAGCGGGTTCGCTGGATGAATGTCAGTAGCGAGGGCATTGCTACCGAACATGCTGGCTAAGCCGATGCTCCCGATCCCGGCACCCATTTTGGCAAGGGCCTCGCGGCGGGTGATCTGTGCTTGCATCGCCTGACGGTAGGCGAGTTCGTGTTCGAGGAATTTCATGGGGACTACTGAATTTGGATGAGTTCGTGGGCGCTCAGTAAGACTTGGGCATATTGGTGCCAGGTCTCGGGAGTGGGATTGTCGCCGAGCCATTGTGTGCCCAGCGCGGTCTCGGCGGGATCCGGTGAGCGGGAGTAGAGTTGTTGGTAGACGTTTTTGATTTGATCTTGGAGGGGCTCCGGCAAGCCATGGAAATGGTTGCCGAGGGTCTGCGCGCGTTCGGTCATGAAGAGGCTATTCAACATGAAGAGATACTGCTGGGGGACGGTGCTGGTCGGGCGGGAGGCGCTCGTTGAGACCGCTGCGGGAAAATCAAAGAGGCGCAGGAAGGCATCGGATTCAAAGCGGTCGCCGGTGCGGCTGATGGTGGCGTAGAGAGTGCGGCGCTTGCTGCGTAGAATCTCCCCATCGGGCTTGCCGCCGATGGTGCGATCAAGTTCGCTGGTGACTGCGAGCAAGGAGTCGCGCCAGACCTCGACCTCGAGCCGACGCGGGTTCATTCGCCAGAGCAGTTTGTTGTCACCGTCTGCCGCAAATTTTTCGTTATCAAAACGGCTACTCATCTGCCAAGTGGACGAGAGCATGATCTGGCGATGGAGGCGCTTGAGCGACCAGCCGTGTGCGATGAAATCGGTGGCGAGCCAGTCGAGTAGTTCTGGGTGTGTGGGTTCTTCGCCGAGGATCCCGAAGTTGCTTGGGGTGCGCACGAGCGCCTTGCCGAAATGCCAAGCCCAGACTCGGTTCACGATGACGCGTGCGGTGAGTGGATTATCAGGCGCAGTGACCGATTGGGCCAACTCACGACGTCCACTGCCGTGGGTGTAGAGTGGTGGCGATTCTCCGGCGAGGATTTGGATGAAACGGCGGGGGACCAACTCGCCCTTCTTCCGCAGGTCGCCGCGCAGGGCGACGTGCATATCATTTTTGTCGGAATCGTGAAGGACGTGTGCGACCTCGTATTTTTGCGGAGCCGTCTTTTTTAGTCGCTCCAGTTCGGCCCGCATTTCGGCGACCTTATTTTTGGACCCTTCTTCTAACGATTCCTCGACATGCGGGCGCTCGACCTTGAGTCGCTGGGCCTCTGCGTCCAGGTATTGATTGACGGCGTTCTCCTGGTTTTTGATCGCCTCTTGTCCCTTCTTGAACATATCGACGACAGTCTGAGGGACCAGCGGGTGTTCGCCGTTGCGGGAGTTCTTAAAAATCCCCGCAATGGCGTAGTAATCTTGCGTCGTGATTGGATCGAATTTGTGATCATGACACCTGGCACAAGCTACCGTCAGGCCGAGGAAGGCTCGGGAAAAGGTATCGACGCGATCGGAAAGTGTTTCGGCCTCGGCCTGTGCTTGTGCTTCCGGATCACCGCCGTCGGAGGTGTAGTTCGGTCCGACGACAAAGAATCCGGTCGCGACCGGGTCTGGATCTTTTTCGAGGACATCACCGGCGATCTGGCGGGCGACGAATTCGTCGTAGGGCATGTCGGCGTTCAGGGCATTGATCACCCAATCGCGATATCGCCAGGCATTGGGCAGTGCTTCGTTGTCACCGAATCCGCCAAGACCGTCGCTGTAGCGGGCGACGTCGAGCCAGTGGCGGGCCCAACGTTCGCCGTAGTGCTCGGAGGCTAACAGTTCGTCGATGACTTTCGCGAAGGGATCGGGTCCGGATTCGGAGAGGAAGGCTTCGACTTGTTCCGGCGTCGGGGGCAGGCCGATGAGATCGAGATAGGCGCGGCGGATGAGGGTCAGTTTCTCTGCGGGATCGTTTGGCTGGAGCTTTGCGGCTTCGAGCTTTGCAAGCGTGAAGTGATCGATGGAGGAGCGCGGCCACGAAGTGTCCGTCACGCTCGGGGGCTCGACTTTGATCATCGCTTTAAACGACCAATGCTCCCGTCGGAAGCGGTCCCAATCGTAGGCTTGTTTGGGTTGGGTCGAGGCGATTGCCTCGGCGGTTTCAGCTCCAGGCCAAGGAGCGCCCATCTGCACCCAGTCAGTGAAGATCTTGATCTGGGTGTCGTCCAGTTTGCCCTTGGGGGGCATTTCCATGTCTTCGTTGCGGTAGTTGACCGCTTCGATGAGGAAGCTTTTTGCAGGATCGCCGGGTGTCAGCGCGGATCCGGAATCGCCCCCCTTAAGGAGTCCGGAAAGCGAATCGAGACGCAGGTTGGCTTTGAGTTTTCCTTTCTCCTCTGCCGCGTCCGAGTGGCAGCGATAACACTTGTCGGCCAGCAAAGGTCGGACCTTGTTCTCGAAGAACTCGAGTTGCTCGGTGGTCGGAGGTGCCGGGTCACCGGCGGCGGCGAAGGAGGCTTCGCAAAGGCTGGTGAATAGGACAAGGGCGCACAACTTCAACATCGAGGATACAGTGAGATAATTACGAGCCGCTTTAAAGGATTTTTCTTCCGGCCCTTCCTTCGGTGTCATCATTCATTGGCGCAACACGCAGTCAAAGGTGGTTTCGATTTGGATGATAGAAAAGGACAGACCCAGGGCGATTTTTCGGAAATTCGCTAGGTCCTGTAGGCATTGATGATTTCCGAATTCTCTAAACAAAAGCCTCGGTTCAGGCAGATTCAGCCTGCCAT
>Ga0209284_10003949_pt1 | contig 17428 bp, 4 predicted proteins | sample FRY03_FD_187211 | JGI IMG/M metagenome (GOLD analysis project Ga0209284, IMG submission 187211) | Freshwater microbial communities from Lake Fryxell liftoff mats and glacier meltwater in Antarctica - FRY-03 (SPAdes) (version 2) | ecosystem: Environmental > Aquatic > Freshwater > Ice > Glacier... | reverse complement strand
CGGCGATATACTTATCGCGAATCCATTCGATAACTCGTGCGTCCGGCATCCTCGAACTATCGACGATCTCCTCGGTCCACACAATACTACTTTCGACAGTTTATTGTCGTGCGATTCCTAAAGAGATACGTTCCTCCTGGACTAAGTACATATCGGAGGAAGATAAATGGCTCTTCAAAAATTGGCTTGGTATTGCTCTCGAAGATCGGATGCAACACACCTTCCAGTTGCGTCTGCTCAAACTTCGTGTATTGCGGCACGTCCGGCAGATCACCGATATAATCCTGCAGCCGGTAGGCATTGCCATTCAGTGTTACCGTACCGGCGCGAAACTTCGGAGTTCCGTTGTCATTGTAGAGGTAATAGCCACCTTCAATCAGAGTCGCGCGTACGAACTGAGTGTTCGTATTGAAGGCCTTGTTTCCGGCAACAGTCTGGAACGCAACGCGTGTAATCACATTCCTCAGAGTGTTGGTCCTCGTCCCAACGTAGGCCTGCACAAACTCATCGTTACCGCCGATTGTTTCAACGGTAAGCTTCGGCGAACCGTCATCGTTGAACAGATACGCGCCGCCAGGCTGCAACGTCAATCTCTGAAACTCAAAGCCGTTCGGAGACAATCGCTGACTTCGCAACTCCACAAGCTCAACAGGTTTTGCTGAATCCAGAGTGCCATTAAATGCCTGCAACCGCAGGCCACTGGCCGTGTCCGTCCCACTCAGTTTTGGCGAGCCGTCATCATTGAACAAATAAGCACCGGTCAAGAGCGGCTGACGCGCAAATCGAAGCGTTACGACCTGACCATCCAGCAGCGGATCAAGGCTACGATTCTGAGAGAAGACTTTAACCTGATCGTATTGGTTGAAGACCGTGTTTTGTCCATTGGTCTTAATGACCGTGGAAGTCTCACTCACCGTCACGGATTGCAGCATTCGCTGCTGGTCATAGATTTCACCTCGATCGGCATCCACTTCGATGCGGTCGAGCGTTGCCCCGGTCAGATCGTCCACGAAAATCCGATCCGCCCCTTCACCGGCCTCCAGGCGCAGTGTTTCAACACCCGACATTTTCACGAGCGTCGTCGCGGCAAATCGATCTGTGAATCGCAGCTCACTGTCGACGCCGGCGGTCGAACTTCTGGAGACCTGGAACGTGTCTCGAATGTTCCCGGCGTCAGCCTGGACGAAGAATTTATCGGCACCACCCTGCCCGTCGACAGTGTCATCCCCGTCTCCGTTTGACCACTGAATCAGGTCCGTCCCAAGCCCGGCGAAAATGAAGTCATTACCAAGCCCGCCAGAGATATTATCATCGCCACCGTCTCCGAAAATCCGGTCGATGCCGTCGTCTCCACTGATGCGGTCATCTCCGCGGCCACCGCGAATGGTATCGTTGCCGTCACCACCGACGATAATATCATTGCCCGCATTGCCCCAGATCTGGTCGTTGCCTTCGCCACCATCAATCTTGTCGGTCTCATCATCACCGACGCCGTTTTTCACTTCGCCATAGATAGTGTCATCACCGCCCAGGCCCAGCAGCGTGTCGCCACCCAGACCGCCGCTGATAATGTCACTGCGAATGCTGCCCAGGATCGAGTCAATCCCGTCACCACCGTTCAGTGTTGACGATAGATAGGTGACCAGGGCCTCATTCTCGGGAGTCGAAATCCGGATATCATCGCGGCCAGCTCCGGCGTTCACGGTGATACGACCAGTCACCAATGCGCTGATATCAATCCTGTCATCATCATCACCCGTGTTCACTCCGACATTTCGGCCGCTCTTGACCGTAACCTTGTCATTGCCTGGCCCGGTTGAGAGAGCCAAATCGATGTTATTCAATCCTTCGCCGATGGTGTACTGGTCGATCTCCGAGGATCCCGCAGCAGCGATCGATTTGACGGTTGCGAACGGATAGATGTCGGTGAAACTGCCGACCCGGACCTGAATGTGAGTGCCGTTGACTGGATCAACTACCCACTTCGGCTCGGCAGGGTCTGACACATCTCTGCGGACGCGTTCCACACGGTGAGTATGCGCATCCTGAATCGTGGAGCCGTCCGAGTTTTTGAGGAACAGTGACAGCTTGCCGCTCGAATCGATTCCGGAGATCAGCGGCGGTGCAATCGGTGGACAGTTATGTTCGAAACTGGCAAGGATCACATCGACAAAACGCTCGCGTGCTTCAAACAACGTGATTTCGCCAAGGAATCCCAGATCAATCCCGACCCACAGGAATGCCTCAAGAAACGCCCGCAATTCGCCGCGAACGTCGAACAGACACAACGGATCCTGTTCGACCCGCGCAATGATCTCATTCACCCGCAGTTTGCCGTCATAAACCGGGGTCGGGCGTGATGTTCCGGGACCAGTCCCCGGGTTCTGCACGTCCGCAAGATTGAATTCAATCTTCGCCTCGATCCCGCCTTCAACTCCGGCTTCCAGCAAGCCACCAATCCCCAGTGATGCTCCTGCTGAAATCCCCGCAAACAGCGTGATTTCCGGAGCATCCTTGCCGGTCCCCTGGATCCCATGATCATCAACGTAGAAGCCATTGAAGATCCGGTCGATCTCAGACGGATCAAAGTCATGGTTTTCGGCCCAGTCGCGGATGCCCGAGGTATCAAACCCAAAGCTGAAATTCGTCGCCGCCGATATCTTCCCGGTCAACCGCGCGTTCAGACCCGGGAAGACCGCATAGGATGCGGTATATTCAAACCCCAGTTCCAGTTTCGGCAGGTCATAAATAAACAGGTTGATGTCTTTGCCGGTTAACAATCCAATGATGCTCTTCGGATCCTGCAGAATCGGAAACCGGAACGCCCCGTCGGTGACGCCGAATTGCTTTGTGATCTTTGAGGCCTTGCCGGAAGTATCGGCCTTCGCGGCCTTATTGAGATCCGGTGCAGGCCCCGCAAAAACCGGCAAGGGGGCCTTTGAGCCACCTTTCAGCTGAGCGCCGCCGAGTGTGAAACTGCCGAAATTGATCAGAATGCTTTGCCCGTTGAAACTGTTGACCAGATCGATGAAGTCGACCGTCGACTTGATAGCATCGACGGCCTTTTCCACCTTGGTGAACTGAGCGGCACTCAGCTTGAGTCGCGCAAGATCCAGCAAGCGCAGCTTCGTAATGCCCAGGTCAATCGGGGTCGTCAACAGATCAATGACCGGCTTGATCGGAGAAATAATATCCCCGATCTGGCCGAAGACCGGCTTCACGAATCCGCTGATTGCCTTGCCGAGATCCAGTGTCACATCCTGGAACGTTACGACGGCCGAACCGCCAAAGTCCGTGCTGACGCCTTTGACACTGCTGAGCCGTATATCAGCGAAGACCTGGTCGTAATGAATGATGGTCGTCAGTTCCGGCAACGAAATATCGCCGGCTTCAATCTTAATTCTTGCCTCCAGATCGACATTGGCCTCAGCCTTGAATCTCGCTTCTGCAGTAAGACCTTCCACTCCTTTGTTTCCAGGAGTACCCTTCGGATTGAAGATCTGCCATTTTCCGTCGTTGTTGGCGTCGATCAGATTGACGGTGAACGAACCAAACAGGCCGCTTGCTCCATCCGCATCAACCGCATCTTTCAAGCCTGCCTTCAGGAAAAACAGTTGAGCGTCAATGTTAGCTTTAGGGATTGTCACTCCCAGATCCAGTACCAGTTCATCACCCGTTTTTGTTACGCCGGAAGTATCAACATAGAATCCCCCCTGAGAATCAAATCCAAATCCCAGACCAAGCGCGTAATCCAAGTTGACGTTGATATTGGTGTTGCTGGAAAGTGCAAACCCAGGGAAAGCCGCCGCAAAATCCAATGGCACTGTCAAAGGACCATCAAAGACAGAACCCGCCAGCAGCACGTTAAAGGAAATCCCCGTCTTCGTGACCAGAACCTGAACGTCGTCAGCCGTTTGAACGCTGCGATACTTTACGTTCCCTCTGCTGTCGTATTGAGGCTTGCCATCTACGACCACCGGAACCTTGAGCACTGATCCGAGTTTGTCGAACAGTGCCTGCTGGACTTTCGCTACGATTTCATTGAAGGTTCCTCGATTGTGATCAATCGCATCCTGGAGGAAACCGCCAAGGCTGTTTAGGTACTGGCCATTTGCCCGGATATACTTTCCGGCCGAATTTGGCTTGCCAAGCAGATCCTGCTTCAAGTCCGTGATGAAATCTGCGGCATCGGCCAACTGGTCTCCGACCAGCGGTAAGTTCACGTTGGCGATGTTTTCTTCGACTCTGCTCTTCAGCCCATCGAACATGGACTCCAGACCCAACAGCACACTCCTCGGATCATTCAACAATGCAAACAGATCGAAACCGGATGACAGAGCCGGCGTCGCATAAGTAAACGAGGTGCTGATTCCCCCCGGAACATTCTTTCCACCAACGATCGTGCCCTTGAGATGCAACGCGTTGTCGGCAATGCCGTCTCCATCCAGATCTTTCGTGGTTCCTCCCAGCGGAAAGGCTTCTGACGGAAAGTACAACGGAAGATCCACAAAGGCGGTCCCGCGGACAAACGGCCCGAACGCTCCGGCGAGTTCACTTAACGTGTATCTGTTGTCGCCCGCACTGTCGTCGGCAAATCCCAGCCCCAAAGTCAGGTTAACGCCAAGGTCGCCATTTTTAATGTACATCCCGACGTCACCAATCACTGGCACGTCGATGGACGCTTCAAAGTTAAGCGGAGCACTGTTGTCAATGCTGTGCTGCGCAGTGATCGCGGACGAATCCTGGAAGAAGATCTTCGGAGTGGTCACGTCCCGCAGATCGATTCCCAGGTTGAGCGCCACGGAGGCAGAGCCGCCAATGACCAGGTCACCGCCATCACCTTTGATTGTCAGACCAAGAGCATCCAGAGCTCCGGTGGAATCGAATTGCGCAAGGTCCAGATCCATTGGAAGCCGAATCGGGGAGGGCTTGTACTCAAAGCCCAGTCCGAAGAAGAACTGCGAATCCTGATACTTCAGAGATACCGGATTCGGCGAGCTGGCCGACATCTTCAGCAGTCGCTTAATCTCCGAATTCATCCTGGCTTCAAGACGGCTCAGATCCGTCACCGCTTCGGTGGCCTTGCGGAAACCGTATCGCAGGGTCGAGACAAAGTCCGTCTTCATCGACGTTGCATTGACCGCGATTTCCGGACGTGCGCCTTTCTGCACGAACGTAATCACATAAGGCGACTCACCAGTCCCGGCCCCCGTCACATTGACATTGGCACCAAGCGGCAGCAGCGCGTTCTTCACAGCACTGGCCGCGGCATTATAGTTCAAAAACCCGGAAGTTTTCCCCTCGTAAGTAAGCCGGAACCGGCCGCTGGAACCGTTGTGGAACAGCTTCTGGACTTCGGCGACATTGGCATTTCCGGGGACAAGCGTCGTGACCTCTGCTTCAGCGTTTCCGGAGACCAGCAGTTCTGCGGCTGTCTTGTCGATGATCGGAAGCTCGGAGTAAATCCCTGTGCCAGCCGCGCGATCGCCAGCGACACCGTCCAGCAGCCCATTAATCGCGTTGAGCAGCATCTCGAACGACATGCCTTTAAAATTAAAGACATCGCTCGGTCCCCGAATTTCCAGAGTCTTCGGAATCGCAGCAATCAATTGCGCCAAAGTGGCATCATCGGGCAGAAGACTTGAAGACGCAGAAATGGTCGCCAGACTTGATGCCAATCCACTTAATGCCCCCGTCGGCTTAATTGGCAGCAGCAGATCGTAGTTCGAAGTCCCATCCAGTCGTGGACTGGAAATTGAGATCGTGTTACCAATCAGATCGGCCAGCGAATAAGTGCCGTTTGCACCCAGTGAAACTGAGGCCGCAAACGAGGCAAACCCGTCATCAACGCCAACTCCGATCGGTCCCAGCTTCAGATTCAGGTCGAACGTTCTGCGGACGGTGCCACCGTAGTCAAAGAACGCCAGATCTTCCTTGATAAAGATTGTTGTCTGGCCACGATCCGCGTTGTACGACGGCGCGGCTGCGACGGTGTAATTGCCATCGTTATCTGTGCCACCCTGCACAATGAGTCGATCGTTGATCGCAAAGGCGTTGCGCTGGTCACCAGCCAGCACAAAGCCCGCAGTTCCGGGCGTACCATCAGTGCCCGCGACAAGGTCCAGAATATTGATCTCGTGGTCACCCAGTGAGATATGGGCCACAACCTTTGGGTTGCGAACCACGAACTGCCCGTTCTGATCAAGCCCGAACTCGAACTTCAGATCAAGTCCTCCGGAGAGATCAATTGGCGTCGATTGTTGCACCGTGATGCCCAACTGACTGATCACGGAAACGAACTCACTGTCGATCGCAAGATCCGACAAATTCAGTGAAATCGATTTTACAAAGCTGCCCAGATCGACGGTGCCCTCAAACATCGTCTGAGAAATTGAAGAACTCGGACCAATGTTCTCCAGTCCGAGTATGCCATCAAAGTTCGCGAAGGATCCGGCGTCCAGAAAATACGTTTCCAGTGGTGTCCGGATTTGCGACATCACTTTCGACCTGACGGCCGATGTGTTGATGCTTGGGAACAAACTGGAAAGCGAAGAGTTCGTAAATGGAATTTTCGTGGCGGAGTTTAACAATGACTGCAGGTTGGTTCCAAAATTGCCCGACCAGGTCGCAAACGCATCCAGACCCGCGATCAGCGATTCCTGAATTCCTTCAGCGCTCGCCAGACCAAACGTCTGCGTACTGGATGCCAGTTCGACCAGTGCTCGCGTTGGCAGATGACGAACACCAGTCCCGAGTGAATCGTTCATCAGGCCTGGCTGATGGTCAAGCCCAAGCACGTGCCCCAGTTCATGCATCACGACAGTCAGGAGGTCAATCCGGCCAGCAACGTCGCTGTCTGTCGGAGCCAGTAATCCACGACCACCTCCGCGTATCGAAAACTCACTGTCAGCAGCAGGAGTTGCATCAACAAACCAGCCGACGCCAGCCGCTGTGGGGTCGATCAGAATGCTGTTCAGCCCGGTGCGGGCAAACGCCTGCCCCGGCAGATCCGTCAGGCTGATCTGAACAGAACCCAGCAGGCCGGCAGAAACACCCATTTTTTCCCAGCGAGCAACCGCGGCATCAAGGATAGTTTGTACCTGATTGACAGAAACGGGTGCCACAGGTCCGCTGTTCGTCCCGCCACCTTCCCCCTGCAGGTTTGCACCAACGCCGGGCCCTGTTGCGTAATACTGAAAGCCATAGCTGCTGGATTCAACCCAGCCACTGCTGTCGGCATCTTCGACGTTATAAACAAGCAGAGTGCTTTGTTTGCCGTCGATCGTCTGGGTGACGCGGATGATGTGATCACTGATCTTGACGATGTCCGGCTTGACAGTCAGGTTCGAGAAATCAAGCTTGTCATGACCACCGTCGATCTTCTCGAAGATGACGTCATTTCCCCAATTGTCCGTCAAAATGTACGTGTCGTCCTCCGGCGAACCGATCATCAGATCGTTTCCGTGTCCTCCGACGATCGTATGGATGTCCGTAAGCGTCCCCGTGGCGGACGGTGCAGCGCCAAATTTGACCAGTTCGGTGGCGTCGATGGTGAGCAATGAAATGCTGGAGTCTGATAAGAGAAGTCGCACTTCCCACGGTTCCGCAGTCAACCCTTTGCCCGTGACTTCTGTTTCTACGCCGATGTTTCGGAGTGCCGCTTCGACATCAGCAGCGCTGGCATCGTGCGTCAACGGGACAGTCTTTTTCGCGCCGTAGCCGAAAATCAACCATCCGCCATCTGCGTTTGTTGATAATCGCTGGAGGCCGTTGATCGCAGTGCCTTCAGTTATCGTTGCCACATTTGCCGTCGTGACGGCAGTTAAGCCTGTCGACTGCACGGTCATCAGCGCGATGTTGCGCGCCCCCTGTGAGCCCGCAAATGTCACGTCCCATTTACCGGCCTGCGGAGACACCACGGTCACATTGCCATTGCCGAGCAGAGCATTGAGAGCCGTCGCGATATTGGCGGCTGTGATATTCCGGTCTGCGTTGTAGGCAATGTTGGCTGTGGTGCCGTCGCCGACACTAAGCCTGAAGTTCCCGCCTGTGGCCCCCTGAATTCTGATCCGCTGGACTTCGTTGACCGGGGTTGCAGCAGCATTCACAATAGTGCCCGCGGCAGCCTGCAGCCAGGTATTCCTGATCATCGCGACAGCCGCACTCGCCGGAGTGGCACCATTGGGAGTCAACAGGGCTCCGTCGATTGTCAATGCGGAGACTCTGCTGATGACTGACTCAGAGAAAACGACATTGAATCTCTTCCCGCTTGCGACATAAGAAACCTGAACAGTGCCAGACTTCAACAGCGACTGGAGTGACTTCTGGATGACGCCTGCAGTCTGAATTCCGAGGTTGTTAGTCGAGGTGTTGTAGGCTAATGGAGCTGTTGTCTGGCCATCGAGCGTCAGTTTGAACGTCCCGCCTCCAGCCGTGATCTGAAGCTGCTGCGTCTGAGGAGTCGTGAACCAGTATTTGCCGCTGGACAGGTCCACTGTCGTTGTGAAAGAACCATTGTCGAAGCTGACTGTGCTTTTACCGTCGTCACTGCCTTCGATTGTGTCAAGACCGCCATTACCGATAACAAAGACATCGAGACCTTTCAGAATGTCCTCCTTCGGCGAGCCGATGACTTTGTCAACTCCCGCAACGGCAAAGTTCTTAAAGAACTGGCCGACATGGGGAACGCCAGCTTTCTCCAGCCAGTCCTCCAGCCCGCCGAGTCGATTTCCCTTCACGCCATCCGCACTGCCATAGGAGTAGCTGATCCCTGGAAAGTTGAAAGCACCTTCGGTGTAGCTTGGTATCAGCTCAAGACTGGGACCAGCCGTCGCATCGACATTGACGCCCGTCGTCAACGGCTGGTAGTCCGAATAATCAAATTCGATTCGACCACCATACGATGAGCCAATGGTTCCCTGAATCGTCGCCCCATCCACGAACTTGAAGCGATTAACGCCATGTCCACCGGAAATGTTCTCGATATCGTTCGCAACGATAAACTGGATCGGGACCGTTTGGTTGCCGCCCTTCACGTATTCCGGATACGCCTGAACCAGCACGACGTTAGTGCCAATCTCGAGCGGTGGAGGATCTGCAGTCTGTCCGGTCGTGGCACCCGAAAAGAGGTTCTTCAGGATTTCAATATTGGAGGACGAGACCTGATAAATCGTAAAGTCAAGGTCACCTCGATAACCGCCCAAATCCAGAGTGTCATAAAATTCAGGAGCGGACGTCCCTGTAATACTGATATCCGGAATCTCCAGAACCGCCGCCGCTCCCCAGTATCCCTGGAAAACATAAGTATCGCCGCCCGTCAGGCCACTCATGATGTGGACTCCCGGAGCGAGCGTGAACTGGTCCAGAAGTTCGCTGGCCAGTCCCCCGGCGACTTTCAGAAAACGACTATCGTCTGTCTTGATTCCTGCCTTGTCAGCAGCATATTCCGCGAGTGGAACTAACAGATTACCACCCACCTCAAAGGTATTGGCTCCCAGAATATCGCCGTCAAAAACTGAGTCCCAGACGGATGGCGTAACCCCTTCGAGCCCCGTGGAGACATTGTTCCGTGCCGCCGAAATACTGGCCCACTGCGATTTGCTGAGTCCAATGTTTGACCCAAACATGACGTTAACGCCGGCCCCGTAGGCTACGTCGGTCATATACTTCACGGTTCCCGTGAATCCCGACCGCGCTCTGACCCCCTGGAAAGCCTTTTGCGTAAAATCACTGGGCACAAATGCACTCAACGCAGCGGCTTTAGCAGGGTCGTTGAAGGCAATCTCCCATGTGGGTACCGCCGTGTTATTCACAGTCACGGTCACCGGTGTCACCGTAACGGCGGCTGGCCCCAGCATGTTGACATGATTCAGAGCCGCCGCAATCCGTGTGGCCATCGTTGCCGCTGACGACGATATAACGATACTGGCGCTTGACTTGCCATTATGCTTCAGGCTGAATGGGGCGTTCGCCGCTAACTTTGAAGTGAGTACCTGCCCCGGCTTAACGGCAGCTCCGCCTTTCACCAGCGCAACGACCGCTCCGACAGCACTCGGTGTCACGCTCTTCGTCAGTTTCGTCCCATCAATTCTGATTCGAGGAGTCTGCCCGGAGGACGTGCTGGCCAATTCGATCGTCCACACTTTTGTGGTCGAATCCTGCCTTACAATAGCGCCGGTCCCGGCATCCAGCATTCTGACTTCCGCCTGAATCTGGGCCGCCGTAGCATTCCCGGCAATCGGCAGAGTGGTTGTTTTCTTACTAAGTCCTACTGTATTTAACGCTTTGTTAAGGATTGCATTGCCCGCACCGGTCGACTCAATCGAGATCGTGAAGTTTCCGCCGGTTGCTGGCAGGGAGAAGGACTGCTGGACCAGACCCGCGGCAGAAACGCCATCGAATTGGACAGGAACAGCCTCCGGGCCCACACTCACCTTAGTCTTTGACTCCAACAGTTGCAGAAGTTTCGTCGAATCTGCGTTCATCACGGGGACATTGAAGTCTCCCGTTCGGTCGAGCGTAAACGTGACTCTGAACTTATGAGCCGGTGAAGCCAGCTTTGTCACGGTGGCCGATCCACTTGCTCCGAGAATCGAAGTCTGCTGGAGAAAGGTATTCAGTGCGCTCTGGATGTTGGTCGCCGTCTCCGTATCGTCCGCGCCAATTTGAATCGGCCCGGTAGCGGAGTCTCCAAGTTTCAGTTGAAACGATCCACCCGTGACGGAAGCCGGTAACTGCAGCGTTTGAGTTTCTCTTCCTGACGCTCCCTCAGTCGTCACAGCAGTCGTACCAGTCACTGGAGATCCGTTGTTGGAACTCATCACAGGGGCTGTGGCCAAAGGGGTTGTCACAAAAGCCAACCTGGCAGCATTGCCTGCCGTATTGAACGTAACAGTCAGCACCTTCGCCGCGCCGGTGACCGTAGTCGCCCCACTGCCGAATCGTTTGTTCAGGGCCGCCTGAAGTCTGGTGGCGATCTTTGCGATGGTGTCGTTGCTGCCAAAATCAAAATGCACCGGATCAACGAGCCTCTCGCCGTTAACAACCTGGTACTTCAACTGAAAAGTACCACTCTGTGCAGTCAGTAGATTAATCGTCTGCACTTCACTGACAGCCGTGCCGGTCGGCGTAATCGTGGTCGTGCCAACCGCAGTTTTGGCAAGATCCACGTTAACCAGCGACATTTCTACTGCATTGCCGGTCGCCGTAAACTGCACATCAAACGTATTGGCATCGACGGTCTTCACCGAAACAGCATTGGCTCCGAGCATGGTTGTCGCATTGAGCGCCGCTTCGATTCGGGCACGGGTCGTTTCACTGTTCGTATCGAATGCAATACTGCCGGATGTTTTATTGCCGTGTTTCAGCCTGAAATTGCCACTTGTGGCTTCGGGAATCAGCAAACGCTGAATCTCCTGGCCAGTGATCGCGTCTCGCGACTGCTGAACAGTGACGCTCGACAGGCTGGAACTGAGCAAAGACACATAGGTCGGACTAAACGGTGACGACTGGGTGAAATCGAGTTGATTAACCACCGTAATCTGGGGCAGACTCAGCCCCAGATAATCTCCGGAGACTGCTGTGATCAAGTTGTCCAGGGCCCCATCGGTCGCAATTCGACTCAGGGGACGCATCCCCGTTCCGCCGATCAGTGTTCCACCGAAGGTTGCATCACCCGCAATGACATACGTGTTGACGTTTCGGCCGCCGTAGATGACGGTTTTTTCGTTCACCTTTTCGAACTTGATTTCATTGTTCAGGTTGAAAATGGAACCTCCGAAAGCCTTCCCAACAACAAGGCTGGTGCTTCCGTCATCTTCTTTCTCAAACACAAACGTGAGCTGCCATGTGACTGCTCGAAAGTCGAGCACCAGAGAATGGCCGTTATCCAACGCGGGGGAGGTTTTGACTGTGAGCTGCCGGTCCTTGTTCTTATTCAGGAATGTCGGAAGCTGGAGCACTCCGAAATTGGAATCAGTTCCCCAGTCATCACCGAACAGGAACGTATTGTCAGCTTTCGACAGCGTGATTGCATCCATCGTGTCGAATGCCTTCTCCGGCAGAGTCACCGTACTCTTGTCGGCGGACGAAAACGTACCCGTCACGATTCCCGTCGAGCGTTTCGTTCCTCGCAATGAATCCTGCGGAATGGCAGGCGTGTAAACGCCGGTTCCCACCAAAAGTCGACCACCATTTACAACCGTTGCGTTGCCAACATTCTTTTGCTTGCCGGATAGGACAAAGGTCAACGGCTCATCGACACTGCCGAAGTCCAGTGTGTCGTTCCCGGGATCTGGTGTGTTAACGAGCGTGTCATTTCCCCATCCCGGGCCGAAGATATAGGTGTCGTTACCGTCGCCACCCAGCAATTTATCATCGCCCTCGCCACCAATCAGAACATCTTCGCCAGCTCCACCGTGCAGGTCATCTTTGCCTTCTCCACCCTGGAGCTTATCATTCCCTGGCCCACCAAAAATCAGGTCTCTCCCTCCTGCTCCGAAGATCAGGTCATCTCCGACGCCGCCGTCAATATTTTTATCCGCCCCCGCGCTGCCGACGATGCGATCGTTCCCAACCCCGCCTAATAACGCTGTCGATCCCGTGCCGCTTTTGGAAATAATCAGGTCATTCTTTGAGCCGCCAGAGATCTGCTCCGTGCCGATCAAGTTTCCGTCCACATCCCCGCCTACAACTTTGTCAATCTTACTGATGGCATTCGCGGGAAGTCTGGAAACGCCATTGGTGCCCCTTTGTACCACAACTGTCGCCGCTGTCGGCTTCGTTAACTGACTGCTGTTCAACGTCATATCAGGCAAGTTTGTGCCGCCGGGCCGCAAAAACGTGACGACGAATTGAGCACTCGTCCCTGTTACTCTCACGGAGGCAACACCGACCAGCTTCTCAAGAGCCGACTTGATCGCCGCCGGAGTCGCATTGAACACAATGTCGTCCGTCGTCTCTCCATTCAGAGTCAGCGTGAAGGTGCCGGCCGTTGCTTTATTAAGGCCGACGATATTCTGAACCTCATTAACCACGGTCGCACCGGCCCCCGGCAATTTCGACCCGATCCCGGTAGCTCTGCCTGTGGAAATATCCACCTCAGGCTCCCCACCCTTGAACTTCCGGTAACTGAGTGTGTTAATCTTGCCCGCTGGTTAACCGGACGCACCGCCCGTAATTGTTCCGGCAATTGCTTTGGCTTCTTCAACGAAATAGGTGTTGTTTCCTTTGCCACCGGTCAAACCACGAACGAAGCTGGCAATGACACTGCCACTGTTGGGCTTTGCCTTCACACCGTCGGCTCCGTCCGCCACTGCCTGAGAAACCGTAACCTTCCCATCTCCATGCAGCGTAAACATCAAATCCGACGTGACATCGGAAAAGTCCAGATCCACTGCCGCCGCACTGAAGTTTCCACTCGCGCCCTTGTCGATGATGAGATTCGTGGAGTTACCAAACGAGTTCGAGAACTCAAAGATATTCTCCCCCTCACCAATCTCGATCTTTTCAATGTTCTTCACTGGTGATGCGAAGAGTTGTTTGCGGTCGACAACGGGACCATTGACGGTTGACGCAGCATGAAGATTGACCTGAATACCGGTCGCAACAGGATCCCCTACGGTGGCGACCAGCAGGAGTGACTTGCCATCATCCTTCGCAGGGATCGCAAAACGCAGAGTATCCTGAGTTCCGCCCGCGGCCGTTTCCGTCACTTTATCGCGATTGCCTGCACTCACGTCGGTTGTTGTCACATTTCCGAAATCTGCAAGCTTAAAGATATAGGTGTCGTCCCCATTGCCCCCCACCAGCTCATCAGCACCCAAGCCACCCGAAAAAACGTCATCCGCATCGCCGCCAGTCAGCTTATTCGCCGCCGCATCGCCAGTCAGTTGACTGACGACTTTCTGACTGGAGATATTGCGTATGCCTATGATGCCGCCCTTGACTCCTGTCGCAGCTTTATTGCCGGCGCTGCGGGGCACAGGTGCGGTGAGATCCGCCACAACAGTGGCTGTCGGCAGGGAATAGCTGAGCGTATTGTTCCCCGTACCCCCATCGATTTCGCCGGTCAGAGTGGCCGATTTTTCAATGATGAAGGTGTCATCGCCCTTACTTCCTTCGATATCCGTGACGTTGATCGCCGTCAGAAGCACCTTCCCGGACGAATTCAGGACAATCACCTGATTGCCGTCTGAACTGCTGGCAGAAGCCTGAATTTTAACGGTCAGCGGGCCGGGATGACGGTCCAGATCCAACAGGTTCTGACCCTTCCCGCCCTTCACGAATTCCACATTCACAATATCGCCACCAACGTTTCCGGTCACCGAATTCGCCCCGCTGGCGATCTCTTCCAGCAAACCGTCACTCGCCATTGTGATCGTCAGGTCTGCGGTCAGGGCGCTGAAATCGAGCGTGTCTTTGTCCCCTTCACCGGCCGCTTCGATAACCTTGTCGTCACCAAAACCGGCAGTGAAGACATAGGTGTCGTCCAGTTTCTTGCCGCGAAGGGTATCGTTGCGAACTGTGCTGACCAGACGGTCGGCAGTCGGAGTGTTGTTCGCGTCGCCGTCAATCGTGTCGAGCAGTCCGGCATAGCTGATCGACGAGAACGAACTCGCCTCAATCGGCCCGCGATTCACTTCCAGAACCCAGTCGCCGCCCAGCGCAGAGGTGCCGGTCTTATCGTCCGACGCAGCCACATCCGCTCCCGTCAGAACAGCCAGCTGGTTTACGAATTGTCTGCCCTGCAAACCAGCGCCGACGTCGCAGCCCAACAGCAGGATGTCCGCATCCGCCGTCAGCGATTTGCTCCACGAGGAAATTTGTTCTGCGCGCGATCGCAGTTCAGATCCATCAACCGATTTTCCGCCGAGCAGTACTTCACCGCTCGACCCGTGTGAGATCAGTTGAATGCCTGATAAGCCGCTCTTTCCCGCCAGTATCTGCGTCATCTGCTGAATGGCGTCGGTGCGGCTATCCAAAACAAAAACTTCGTTCGACTGGTAACCGACTGCTGATGCTGTTTGATTGGCCGAGATCGATGAAACGATCGCCTGGTAATCGGTCACACTGGAATCAACGAAGGTCACGATGTGGGACGTGCTTCCGGTTGCAGCAGACGACAACGGCTTCGTGACTAACGGAATCTGCGCTTCAGGAATGGCCTGAGACGCGGGATCTTCCGCCTGCTGCCGCATTGCGAACACGTGGGACAGCAGGATACGTTCTTCCAGCAATGCCGCTTCGTTCGCAAAAGTTCGGCTCTGTTTTCGACTGGCTGAAGTTCTTTTCCGGTACAGATTTGCCCGAGACGATGATTGGGTGAGTAGTCCCTGAATGCCTGACAGCCAGCTCGAAATCAGCATCTAATGAACTCCTGCCGGTCCCGATCAAGCGATATTACCCCATGCGAGGTCAACATCAATAGCGCTCTGTCAAGGTCTAACTTAGGAGTACGATGGGCATTCTTGCCCGTCGAAACATAGTCGGACAAGAATGTCCAACCTACATTTTAAGGTTTGACAGAGCACCAGCCTGTGTGTCAGGAATCAGCAATTGCGAGAGAGTTGCGGGGGCGAAGAAGAACCAGTGATTGGCCACCCGAAGCGAAAAACAGCGGAAGCGTGCAACATTTCCCTGATTAAGGAAATCCCGCTTGCCTCCCTTAATTATACGGAAAGCCGATCTTAATCAATGGAAAAAATGCTGTCAAATACGTTCAGAGTATTCATGCCCAACATCCGACAAGTCCCGTGGGTAACTTTTTACAGCACCCGGCCAGCGGAAAGGTTTTTTTCATTCCTGGAAGTTAAGGGGTCCATTCCTGGAAACCTAATTTCCGCTAAAATGTTGGGTTCAGGGCAAAATGGATCAGGCGACTGTTTCAGTATGACTGGTACGAATTTTGGCGTTTGATGTGTGTTGGTCTTTGAGGTGAAGCTCGCTGGTTCCGTCGATGAAGCAGACTCCGTCAATCAGGTCTGCCAGCTCTCCAAGGTTTTTTGAGACGCGAGGGAAAATCCAGAAACGATCAGGATCGAGACTTTAAGTGTCTCCGGCGGCCGCTAAACTCGGTTCAAACGTCCCAGCTTTTCAGGATGCCAGAACGTCAGGTTCTGCGAAAAGCCCTCGCGATCCTGGTCTGGTTGTAAACTTTTAATGGAGACATACCTCATGTTGCGTCACCTTTTGGTCTGTACGTTTGCTGTGGCTGTGTTGTCAGTGACTGCTCAGGCTGGTGATTATTACCACTTCCCAGCCTATGCATTTTCTGGTCCGCCGGTTTACGCGGTCCCGGTTGTCAGCTACCAGCCGGCGTATGTTGTGCCGACGGCTCAGTTTGTGGCCACGTATCCAGTCACGACTGTAGCCTACTCAACGCAGTATTATGCTCCGATGGTTCCCATCGTTCCTGCGTATTACGCTCCGGCTCGGGTTGTGTCACCTGTCTATGTGGCTCCGGGTTACTATGGCCGCCACGGCCGCTATCGTTCACTTCGGCGTGTCGAAGTGGAATTCGAACGCGACGGCGATATTGAAATCGATTACCGCTATCGTTAATCAACCCCCCCGGCCGGCGACTCGTCGCTATTTCAGAATTCCAACGCTCTCAGGAATCGGCAAGGAAGGCGCGAGTCACCGAGTGCTGCGGATCTTCAAAAACCTGCCGCGGCGGGCCGCTTTCGATGATGGATCCTGAGTGCAGGATGTGGACGGTGTGAGCCACATTCCGAGCGAAGTGCATTCCATGAGTCACTACAATCATGCCCTGACCATCTTTGGCCAGATCCTGCATCACCGCGATGACTTCGGACGTCGTGTTGGGGTCCAGAGCACTGGTGGGTTCATCAAACAGAATGGCTTCCGGCTGCATTGCCAAAGTCCGCGCAATAGCCACACGCTGCTGCTGACCGCCCGATAACGAGCCCGGCATGGCATCGCATTTCGGAAGCAGACCGACTCGATCAAGCAGTTCCCTGGCCTTGGCCGCCGCCTGTTCGCGCGACTGCTTCAGGACATACATGGGTGCCTCCATCACGTTCTGCAGCACGGTTCGATGCGGAAACAGATTGAACTGCTGAAACACCATTCCCACCTTTTGGCGAATCGTCAGCAGCGCCGCGTCACGCGCGACGCCCGAAGCTGCTGTCAGGCGAGTTCCCGCGACATCAATGGCGCCTTCGTCGAATGTTTCCAGACCGTTGATCGTGCGCAACAAGGTGCTTTTGCCTCCGCCGGACGGTCCGAGTAAAACGCAGACCTCGCCCCGCGCCACCGACATTGTGACGCCCTTCAGCACGTCCTGAGTTCCGTAGCGTTTGACAATTTTATCCAGCGTAATCATCAGTTGCTCCCCTGTTTCAGGCGACGTTCCAGACGACCGGCAAGCACAGACAACGGATAGCTCATTGCCAGATACAGAAATGCG
>Ga0209284_10003944_pt1 | contig 17444 bp, 10 predicted proteins | sample FRY03_FD_187211 | JGI IMG/M metagenome (GOLD analysis project Ga0209284, IMG submission 187211) | Freshwater microbial communities from Lake Fryxell liftoff mats and glacier meltwater in Antarctica - FRY-03 (SPAdes) (version 2) | ecosystem: Environmental > Aquatic > Freshwater > Ice > Glacier... | reverse complement strand
AAACTGTGCTTTTTCGCCCTTCGTGCGCCTAATCAGAAGCCTCTATAGTTCATACTTCTGACTCTGTGGACAAACACTAAATAGAGTCTCCTGATGTCGTTGCATTAGTCCGAAAAATGCTCATTTACAAAAGTAAACTGTGCTTTTTCTGCCTTCGTGCGCCTAATCAGAAGCCTCTATAGTTCAAACTCAAGACTCTGTGGACTGACACTAAATAGAGTCTCCTGATGTCGTTACACTAGTCCGAAAAATGCTCATTTAAAAAGTAAACTGTGCTTTTTCGACCTTCGTGCGCCTAATCAGAAGCCTCTATAGTTCAAACTCTTGACTCTGTGGACAGACACTAATTAGAGTCTGTCTATAGAGTCTCCCGATGTTGTTGCACTAGTCTGAAAAAGGCTCATTTACAAAAGTAAACTGTGCTTTTTCGGCTTTCGTGCGCCTAATCAGAAGCCTCTATGGTTCAAACTCCTAACTCTGTGGACAGTCTCGTGATGTCGTTACACTAATCTGAAAAATGCTCATTTACAAAAGTAAACTGTGCTTTTTCGGCTTTCTTGCGCCTAATCAGAATCCTCTATAGTTCAAACTCCTGACTCTGTGGACAGTCTCGTGATGTCGTTACACTAATCTGAAAAATGCTCATTTACAAAAGTAAACTGTGCTTTTTCGACCTTCGTGCGCCTAATCAGAAGCCTCTATAGTTCAAACTCCTAACTCTGTGGACAGTCTCCCGATGTCGTTGCACTCGTCCGAAAAATGCTCATTTACAAAAGTAAACTGTGCTTTTTCTGCTTTCGTGCGCCTAATCAAAAGCCTCTATAGTTCAAACTCCTAACTCTGTGGACAGTCTCCCGATGTTGTTGCACTAGTCCGAAAAATACTCATTTACAAAAGTAAACTGTGCTTTTTCGGCCTTCGTGCGCCTAATCAGAAGCCTCGATAGTTCAAACTCTTGACTCTGTGGACAGACACTAATTATTAGGGTTCAATAAAAATCAGCAACACGTCGGATGCGAGACAAGAGGATTTTTTGACGTACAAATAGTACTTCAAAATACTCTTAACGAAGCAGATAGCGTGTTGCTGGCTAAAGCAAATTCTAGAAAACAATAGAAATAATAATTTACGATGCATACAATCTGGTTAATTTCTTCAAATAATGCACACCAAATCAAAAGTTAAACATTATAACATTTACGTAATCAATATTTTAGATGTTTTTAAGTGGACCCTAAGTAAGAATTAAGAGCTTCGAGTAATACCTTTGCGTCATGTTCATTATTGAAGACAAACTCGTTTCTGAGGAAATACTTGAAAAAAAATTCGTTTGTGACTTATCTGCATGCAAAGGAGCATGCTGTGTGCAAGGTGATGCAGGCGCTCCTCTGAACAATGATGAATTAGGTATACTTGAAGAAGAGTACGCTAACATCAAAGATTTTCTTCGAGAAGAAGGGCGCCAAGCCATCGCTGAAGAAGGAGTTTATACAATTGATTCAGACGGGGATATTGTTACGCCGCTGATCAATGGCAAGGAGTGCGCCTATACCTTATTTGAAAAGGATGGCACAGCTTCTTGTGGGATTGAAAAGGCGTGGAAGGCAGGCAAAACAAGTTTTAGAAAGCCTATTTCTTGTCATCTATACCCAATTAGGGTTAGTAACCAGACCCAATACGAAGCATTAAATTATCATGCTTGGGAAATTTGCAAACCTGCTTGCAGTTGCGGAGAATCTTTAAAAGTTCCTGTCTATAGGTTTTTGAAAGATTCGTTGATACGCGCTTATGGTAAAGAATGGTATGGGTTTTTGTGTGAAGCAGCTAGCGCGTGGGAAGCTCAAAATTACCAAGCGGATTCTGAATAAGGTTCAAATCTAAAGTTTGAATTTTGCAATAGCAAAAAGCTATTTTTCTAGTTTGTGTTAATGTTAATAGCACTTTAACTGACTCGTTAGCAAAGGTTTGAAGTGTTCACAAATCTATTTTCATCAGTAAGTTACACTTTAGCCCAAACTTAGATTTTAGCTGTATCTCACGTTGTCAGGGCACTCAGCGCACTATGTTTAAAAGTGCAGTCAAATGTTAACAAAAACGATTTGGCATTGGCCTTTCGGAAGTCCATTTTTGTGAAGCAAATTTTTCCGGCGAAGCTTTGAGGCAATACACTGACAGATAGCACTTTGACTTTCTGAAAGAAATTGTCACCCTCACCGAAAACGCTAATAAATTGATAATCAATACAATAACAAATAAATGGGAGACGTTTTACTAGACAAATCAATAATGACCGCCATGGAAGGCCAAGTAATAAATGTTGAACCCATCTTGCAGGAAAATAAGGATCGCTTTGTGCTTTTTCCAATTAAGCACAAAGAAATATGGGAGATGTACAAAAAGGCGGAAGCCAGTTTTTGGACTGCGGAAGAGATTGATCTAGAAGCAGACTTGCATCACTGGGAGCACAAATTGACAGATGATGAGAGACATTTCATCAAACACGTTTTAGCGTTTTTCGCTGCAAGCGATGGTATTGTAAATGAGAATTTAGCTATCAATTTCATGAATGAGGTACAATATCCAGAAGCAAGATGCTTTTATGGCTACCAAATCATGGTTGAGAATATCCACTCAGAGACCTATTCACTGCTAATCGACATGTACATCAAGAACACAGAGGAAAAGCATCACCTATTTCATGCTTTAGAAACTGTTCCTGCCGTTGGTAGAAAAGCAAATTGGGCACTTCGTTGGATTGAAAATGGCGATTTTGCTGAAAGACTAGTTGCGTTTGCTGCCGTTGAAGGTATCTTCTTCTCTGGTTCATTCTGTTCCATTTTTTGGCTAAAAAAGCGTGGCTTGATGCCTGGATTAAGTTTTTCAAACGAACTTATATCCCGCGACGAAGGACTTCATTGTGACTTTGCATGTCTACTTTATAGACAATTACTCAATAAACTAAGTGAGAAGCGCGTTAAAGAAATTATCGCAAGTGCTGTAGAGATTGAAAAAGAATTTGTTTGCGAAGCAATTCCCGTCCAACTCATCGGAATGAATGCAGATTTGATGTGTCAATACATCGAGTTTGTTTCTGACCGATTGCTAAACGCCCTTGGATACGAAAAAATGTACAATGCAACTAATCCATTCGACTTTATGGATATGCAATCGCTTAATGGTAAAACAAACTTCTTCGAGAAGAAAGTTGGCGACTACCAAAAAGCTGGTGTAATGAGCAAGAGAGAAGACAAAGTAATCCGTTTTGACGAAGAATTCTGATAAAATAAATTCCTAAATGAGCACAGAAAACCAATACGTAATCAAGCGCGACGGCAGAAGAGAGTCGGTTAAGTTTGATAAAATTACAGCACGCATCCAGAAACTATGCTACGGGTTAGATCCTGTTCACATCGATTCTGTGAGCGTTGCCATGAAAGTGATCCAAGGAATTTATCCTGGTGTTACTACCGAAATCCTCGATAACCTAGCTGCCGAAACCGCCGCTACGATGACTATTAAGCATCCTGATTATGCGCTTCTTGCTTCTAGAATTGCTATCTCGAATCTTCACAAAACTACACTTAAGTCATTTTCTGAGACAATGGCGACTTTGTATAACTACATTGACCCAAAAACCCAACAGAAAGCGCCACTGATTGCTGACGATGTTTATGAAATAATCTCGAAAAACGCAGAAATTCTAGATTCTACTATTATCTATGATCGCGATTTTGGCTATGATTATTTTGGATTTAAAACTTTAGAAAGATCATATCTGCTAAAAACAAACAATCAGGTTGCAGAGCGCCCACAACACATGCTAATGCGCGTGTCTGTTGGGATTCACAAAGATGACATTGAACAAGCAATCAAGACGTATCATTTAATGTCTGAACGTTGGTTTACGCACGCAACTCCTACCCTATTCAATGCTGGAACGCCAAAGCCACAAATGTCGAGCTGCTTCTTGTTAACCATGCGCGACGATAGCATTGATGGAATTTACGATACACTAAAGCAATGCGCAAAAATTAGCCAAAGTGCTGGTGGTATTGGTTTAAGCATTCACAATGTTCGCGCAACAGGCTCTTACATTCGAGGCACAAATGGTACTTCAAACGGCATCGTTCCGATGCTTCGCGTATTTAATGATACTGCTCGTTACGTTGACCAAGGTGGTGGAAAACGCAAAGGCTCTTTCGCTATTTACATCGAGCCTTGGCACGCTGATATATTCGATTTCCTTAACCTAAAGAAAAACCATGGTAAGGAAGAAGCTCGTGCGCGTGATTTGTTTTACGCTATGTGGATTTGCGATCTTTTCATGAAGCGTGTCGAAGAAGAAGGCGATTGGTCATTGTTCTGCCCGAATGAAGCTCCCGGTCTTTCTGATTGCTGGGGTGAAGAGTTTGAAGCGCTTTATGAGCGTTACGAATCCGAAGGAAAAGCACGCAAAACAATCAAGGCGCGTGAACTTTGGTCGAGCATTTTGGAAGCTCAAATAGAAACTGGCACTCCGTACATGCTTTATAAAGATGCATGTAATCGTAAAAGTAATCAGCAAAATCTTGGAACTATCAAGTCTTCAAACCTTTGCACTGAGATAATTGAATATACCGACGAGAATGAAGTTGCAGTATGTAATTTGGCATCTATCGCCCTTCCTCGCTTTGTGATTGATGGTGCATTCGATCACAATAAGTTATTCGAGGTTACTTATCAGATTACGTTAAACCTTAACAAGATTATCGATAGAAACTATTATCCAGTAATTGAAGCCGAGCGTTCAAACCTGCGTCATCGTCCTATTGGTATTGGTGTTCAAGGTCTTGCTGATGCATTTATTTTGCTTCGTTATCCTTTTGAAAGTGAAGACGCTCAACTATTGAATCGTGAAATTCATGAGACAATCTATTACGCTGCAATGACTGCTTCGAAAGACTTATCCAAGGTTGAAGGTCATTACGAGACTTACCCTGGAAGTCCTGTTTCAAAAGGTATTTTCCAATACGATATGTGGAACGTAACGCCAACAAATCGCTGGGAATGGGATATCTTGAAAGAAGAAGTTGCGAAATATGGTGTACGTAATTCATTGTTGTTAGCTCCAATGCCGACTGCTTCTACATCGCAGATTCTTGGAAACAATGAGTGTTTTGAGCCTTATACAAGTAATATTTACGCAAGACGTGTAATTGCTGGTGAGTTCATCATCGTTAATAAGCATTTGTTGCGCGACTTAGTTGACTTAGGTATTTGGAATGAAGATTTGAAAAACAAAATCATCGTAGCAAATGGCTCAATTCAAAACGTAGAGGAGATTCCTGAAAATATTAAGGAATTGTACAAAACTGTATGGGAAATTAAGCAACGCAGTATCATTGATATGGCAGCCGATCGCGGTGCATACATTTGCCAATCTCAGTCTTTGAATATTTTCTTAGAGGCTCCAAACGTGGCTAAACTTACTTCTATGCATTTTTATGCGTGGAAAAAAGGTTTAAAAACGGGCATGTATTACTTGCGTTCGAAAGCAGCAACCGAGGCGATTAAGTTTACGGTTCAAACTCAGGCCGAAAAACAATTCACACCCGTAGTTAAAGAAAACGCTCCAATTGTGTCAACAGTTTTTGCTGATGTTCAAGCTGATATATCATGTTCGCTAGATAATCCTGAGGATTGCGAAGCTTGCGGTAGTTAGTAGAATTTGTTGTAATTTTTTTAAGCCCCATTGATTCCTAGTCATTGGGGCTTTTTATTTTTATTCTCATATTTTAGATAGGATTCACTCAAAAAGTCAGTAATAAGGTGGCTGCAAGGCACAGACATTGAAGATGTATATTTAATACTTCGAAATGGCTGTAACGAAGCAAATGCTGTATTTCTGACTAGCTTAAATAGTAAATAATGAAAAATTCAGCGCAATCTTGGTGTAAGGATTTTTGATGATACTCAATTAAATTCATGCATTAAAAATGAATAATTCAGCAAGAGATAACCCATTTAAAAGGCATTAAGTGCTTTTGAGTAAACCCTATTTAATCCAAGATTTTATGTTATTATGCCGATGCAATAGCTGTTTGGTTCAATGAAATTGGACTATTACTAATATACTTTCGGTATACTAAACTAAATCCATGCATTCAGTAATCATCTACACAACAACTAATGCATACGCTTTCTCACAATCGCAAAGTACGCTTGGAAACCCTCCAAATTTAAATGCTGGGTAATGGACTAACACCTCTATTTCTGGGAGCATTCTTCAGGCTTCTGCATCATCTCGTATGGCAGTTATCTTAACCGATACAAATGTTTATGGGTTTTCTCAAAGTCAAGGCTCCTTAGGAAGTGCCCCAAATGACTCTTACGGCGTATGGACAGCGCAATCAATTTCAGGCAATGCCATCGATATTAAGACAACTAGATAACTTTTTATGCATTTACTTTCAAAAATGAAATACATATAGACATCTGAGTTTTTATTAGTGTTACTTAAACTACTTTCTACTACATTCACTTAATAAAGCTTTCCTTTATTTAAATCTTCAAAAAATGTCCCACACTTCATTTAAAACGGTCATTGAAGAATTCCCAGCTATGCTGTTTGCTGTCTCCAACGATGGGCAATTTCATTTATGGAATAAAGAAAGTGAGCAAATTACAGGATATTCGGCTTCTGAGGCGGAACTAAATAAAGAATTCTCGAAGGAGTTTTTTTGTAGTTCTTCCTTGTTAAATACCATAAGCCAAATTCAAAAAGAGAAGAAAGATGCAAGCGTAACTTTTCAAAATGTTGAAATTAATGTAAAGGGCAATCGCACAAAAAAATTTCGCTTTATAGTTAGGTTCCGAGTAATTCCAATTATTGACGAATTAAATACTTGGGTGATTGGATTTGACGAAACCAAACAATCTGAAATTAACGAAACATATATTCTTTTGGCTGATCGGTTCGAGATGTTCACTCAAGCTACTAATGATGCTGTTTGGGAATGGGATATTATGAAAGATACCCTTTGGTGTGGCGAAGGATTAAATGGTCTTTTTGGTCATCCTGAAGGAGGCCAAACAACTTCCTTTCAATGGTGGGCCGACAGGGTGCATCCTGATGACAGGGATAGAGTTGTTCAAAAAATCAGGAGCTCCGCTCAGTCTGACGTCAGATCTTGGCAAGACGAATACCAATTCAAAAGAAAAGATGACACATACTGTTACGTTCAAGATAAAGGATTAACTATTTTCGATAAGAAAGGCAAGGCTCTGAAGATGATTGGTGGAATGACCGATATAACAGAGAAAAAAATCTACGAGCAAAGTCTAATTGTTAAAAATCAACAACTTGCCGAATATGCATTCTTTAATTCACATAAAGTTAGAGCTCCCTTGGCAAGGCTGATGTCGTGTGTTAACATTCTAGAAATTGATTCCGAAATTGACAAGGCAACAATTGAAATTCTAAAGGCTATTAAGTTATCTGCCGATGAACTCGATAATGAAATTCGAGATATTGGAAATTTGCTTTCAATGGACGCTAATCTAGGAGTAAAAAAGAGTTGAGAATAGCATAAATTTAACTGTATATACATGTATACCTAACATACTTTAATCCATATTAAACTATTTATTAGCTAATTACGCATAAATAGGAAGACGAAATAAACAATGGAAACATTTTTTTAGCATTTCGTTTCCCGCATGCAAAATGTTTCTACCTTTGTCGGCAATGGAAGAGAAATTAACCTCATTGTTGGAAAATGTGAAGAGCATTTTCATGCGATACGGCATCAAAAGCGTCACAATGGACGACTTATGCCGTGAAATGGGCATTTCCAAAAAAACACTTTATCAATTTGTTAGCGACAAGAATGACCTAGTTAAAAAGGCTATGTCGCATGAAATATGCACCGATCAACTAGAAATGAACTCTGTTCTAGAAAAGAATTTGGGAGCCATTGATGAGTTAATGGAAATCACAAAACTTGTTGGTGTGAAGTTGAAGAATATGCATCCTTCAATTTTGTACGACATGCAGAAATATTATCCAGAAGCTTGGGAGATCATGTCAAAGCACCGCAATGGATATATTGTCCAAACCATAAAGAACAATATTCTAAAGGGTCAAAAAGAAGGCATTTACCGTTTCGACTTAAACGAGCAAATCATTGCCTTGCTTTTCGCTTCTAAAATTGAATTATTCGCTGATACAAATGCATACGCTCACCTCGGATTAACTCCTTCCCAGATGTATGCCGAAAATCTGATTTATCACATCAGAGGCATCGCAAACTTAGAAGGCATCAAACTACTAGAACAAAAATTTTCATCTTCAAACCCAAGCCCATATGAAAAATAGCGTGTTCCTGCTGCTACTGCTCTTCTCAGCTGCTATTCAGGCACAAACAGCGCCTGCAGCATTTTCGCTTCAGCAAGCTACCGATTATGCCCTAAAAAATGGATATAGCATAAAGAATGCGGCAACCGATATAGAAATTGCCAAGAAGAAAATCACAGAGATGAGAGGAATCGGAATTCCTCAATTGAGAGCAGAAGCAGGCTTTCAAGACTTCATAAAAGTACCTGTGAGTGTTATTGAAGCATCGGCTTTTAACCCTTCAGCGCCACCAAATAGCTTCCTCCGAATTCCTTTTGGTGTTCAATACAACGCAAGCTACGGCTATACCGCTTCATGGCTAGCATTTAGTGGAGAATATGTTGTTGGCCTACAAGCCACCAAAGTTTACTTAGACATTTCCAAGTCTAATTTGAGGAAGTCCGAAATTGAAGTGAAAGAGAGTGTAATGAGGTCATATAACACGGTATTAATACTTAAGGAAAACAAAAGAATTCTTGAGGAAAACATCACGTCCATTGATCAATCTATAGAACAAACCGAAGCATTTTACAGAGAAGGTTTTATCGAAGAGATGGATGTAGATCGCTTAAAACTTCTTCGCAATAATTTGAGCAATACGCTTCAAATACTAGTTCAACAAACCGATTTAGCCGAACGACTATTGAAATTCAATATGGGCTATGATGTGGATAGTCCCATTACTCTCAGCGACGAGCTAAAAAATGTTCTTGAACTAGCTTCCACCGAAGTTGGCGATAATACTAAGTTTAATATAAATGCCAATATAGATGCTCAATTGCTCGAGCAATCCATAGTCTTCCAAAAATTAAATATCAAACGCCAAAAAGCGAATTACTTACCAACGCTAAGTACTTTTTACTCTTGGAGAGAAAGCCGCATCGCTAATAATTTTGATCAGTTGAATGATAATATGTTCCGCGTTCCTGGTGGAACAATTTTCGGTGTTAACATAGCCATGCCCATTTTCCAAGGATTTAGCCAGTCGGCCCGCGTAAAACAAGAGAAACTAAGTCTTCAAAAATTAGAAGTATCTCAAACGCAAGCAACACAAGGCCTTAATCTTCAAGCTTCTCAGGCTCTGATTGGATTCTCGAGTGCGCTTACTAGTTTAAAAAATAGTCGAGAGAGTGTTCAATTAGCTGAACGCATCCGTGACCGCGCTAGAATTAAATACAAAGAAGGTGTAGGTTCAAGCATCGAAGTAATTCAATCCGAAAACGAACTTCTAAGCGCTCAATCAAATTACATCAACTCCGTGCATCAAGTTCTAGACTCACGAGTAACATTAGATAAAAACCTTAATAAATTCTGATCGCCCACCCAGTCATGAAAAATTACCTCTATTTATCATTAATCCTGCTTCTAGCAGCTTGTTCCTCAGGAGATTCTCTTGAGGCAAAGAAAACTCAATTGATTTCTTTAAATACTAAGGCCGAAGAAATTAAAACTCAAATTGAAGCTCTTGAAAAAGAAATTGCCAAACTTGATACCTCAGTCGTTGCTCGTAAGCCTAAATTAGTTGTTGTTGAAGCCATATCAAAAGGCGACTTTAGCCACTTTTTGGATATCCAAGGTGCTGTTGAATCAGAAAACAACGTAGCAGTTCAGCCAGGAATGCCGGGTGTTGTTACTCAAGTTTATGTGAAGGAAGGCGATAATGTATCCGTGGGTCAACTCCTTGCTGAGGTCGATAATCGCGCTATTAAAGAAAGCGTCGCTCAATTAGAAATAAATATCGATTTTGCGAAAACTACGTTCGAAAAGCAAGAGCGTTTATGGAAACAAAAAATTGGAAGCGAAATCCAATATCTACAAGCTAAAACACAATACGAATCGCTTCAAAAAAGCTTGTCCTCGTTACGCGCACAAATAGATATGTCGCGCATAAAATCGCCAATTGCGGGTTCAATCGATCAGGTAAATATAAAAGTTGGAGAATACGCAGCTCCAGGAATTGGTGGAGCATTTAACGTAGTTAACTTCAACAAAATGAAAGTTGTAGCCAAAGTAGCAGATTCTTATATCAACAAAATTCAATTGGGTAATCCAGTTAAGATCAGGCTAAACGATATCAATGAGACTATAGATGGGAAAATCAGTTTCGTGAGCAAAGTGGTAAATACCATGACGCGCACATTCATTATAGAAATTGCCATTGGTAAAACAGAAAATAATGTCCGCCCGAATATGCTCGCAAACATTAGCATCAATGATGAAAACCTCAACGATGTAATCAGTATCAATTCGAATCTAGTTCAAAAAGACTCGAACGACAATCCATACGTTCTCGTGGCTAAAGGCGGCAAGGGAAATCTTATTGCTCAGAAGCTTATGATTAAAACGGGAGCTGCTTACGGCGATAAAATTGTCATTGTTGATGGTTTAAATGCTAACGACCAACTTATCACTTCTGGCTACCAAGAAGTTGTTGACGGCCAGCCTGTTACATTGAATTAATTTGCCCAACCCAGAGAATTATCATGGAACAAGAACACATAAAAGACTTTAAACCAACCAATTGGGCAATCAACAATAGTACGGCTATTTACATTTTTACCGTACTAATCTCTTTGGCTGGGGCAATGATCTTCAAATCAATCCCTAAAGAGCAATTCCCAGATATCGTTATTCCAACAGTTTTTGTATCAACGATTTATCCTGGAGCAAGTCCCGAGGATATCGAAAACCTAATCACGAAACCTGTCGAGAAGGAAATTAAGTCGGTTTCGGGAATCAAGAAGATTACTAGTAACTCTATTCAAGATTTCTCACTGGTAGTTGTCGAGTTCAACACTGGAATAGATGTAGATGTTGCAAAACAGAAAATATCCAACGCAGTTGATAAAGCCCGCAAGGATTTACCAACCGATATGAAGAATGATCCCGATGTTCAAGAAGTGAATTTCTCGGAATTCCCAATCATGAATATCAATGTGAATGGCGATTTTCCGCTTGAACAATTAAAGAATTACGCAGATGATTTGAAGGATGCCATTGAGCAATTACCCGAAATAACGCGTTGTGATATTATTGGAGCTTTAACGCGTGAAGTTCAAGTGAATGTCGATTTATATCGCATGCAAGCGCTCGGTGTCTCATTCAGCGATATTGAACGTGCAGTTGGAAGCGAAAACGTAAATATTTCTGGAGGTGAAATTCGTATCGACGACATGCGCCGTACCCTCCGTGTAACGGGAGAATTCTCAAAAGTGGAACAAATTGGAGATATCCTCATCCGATCAGCTCGGGGAAATCTAGCTTATTTAAAAGATATTGCTGAAGTTAAAGATGGTTACAAAGAGAAGCAAGACTTTGCAAGACTCGATGGCCGCCCAGTAATTACCCTAAACGTTATCAAGCGTTCTGGTGAAAACCTGATCGAAGCGTCTGATAAAATTCATGCAATTATCGATGATTTTGTTACTACGAAATTTCCGCAAGGAGTTGATGTAACTGTAACTGCCGATACGTCCATTGAAACACGCGTTCAACTCAACGATTTAGTTAACACCGTAATTATTGGATTCGTGCTCGTAGTATTCATTTTGATGTTCTTCATGGGACTTCAAAGTGCCTTTTTTGTTGGATTGTCGGTTCCGCTTTCCATATTAGTGGCGATGCTGTTCATGCCCTCCCTAGGATTTACAATGAACGTAATCGTTCTCTTTTCATTCCTTCTTGCGCTTGGAATTATCGTGGATGATGCCATTGTTGTGATTGAAAATACACATAGAATCTTTCATAAATACAACTTCGACATAAAGACTTCCGCCAAAGCTGCTGCTGGTGAAGTATTTATGCCTGTTTTAGCAGGAACACTAACTACGATTGCACCTTTCTTCCCGCTACTTTTCTGGCCTGGAATTGTTGGGGAATTCATGGGATACCTTCCTGTAACTCTAATTATTACTCTATTTGCTTCCTTATTCGTTGCCTTTATCATGAACGCTGTATTTGCAGTTACTTTCATGAAGAAAGATGATCATGATTTCAAAGCAAGTACGAAAGATTTAATAAAGCCATCGTTAATATTCGCAGGACTTTCGATTCTTTCTCATGTATTTGGAGCTACCGCGATTGGAAATTTGTTCATTCTTTTGATCATCCTAACGCCTGTTTATTTCTTCCTTTTACTCCCAACAATTACAAAGTTCCAACTTTCTATCTGGCCTAAATTTATTAATGGCTACCAAAAATTGGTATACCGTTTATTAAAAGGTAGCCGACCAGTTTGGACAGTCACAATTGTGGTTGTTATGTTCTTTATTTCAATTGGAATTTTTGTTAGCTCTAATCCGAAAGTCGAATTCTTCCCTGCCGGGGAACCAAACTTCGCTTACGTTTATCTGCAAATGCCAATAGGAACTGATGCTGAAGTGACTGACTCTGTGACTCGTATTGTTGAGAAGAAGGTATACGAAGTTATTGGCGACAACAATCCTAATGTAGAATCTGTTATTTCTAATGTTGGTATAGGCGCGGGAGATCCTCAAAATCCCGATCGCGTTGCTACTCCTCACAAAGGAAAAGTATCTGTTGCATTTGTCGATTTCGCTCGCCGTGATGGCTTTTCTACCTCAGAGTGCCTCGAGAAAATCAGAGAGAATGTAAAAGGTATTCCAGGAACGCGCATTACGGTAGATAAAGAATCTAACGGCCCTCCAACTGGGAAGCCTATCAACGTTGAAATTAGTGGCGACGATTTTGATATTCTTCAAACAATTCAAGAAGAACTTCGAGATAAAATTGAGAAGGCCAAGATTTTGGGCATTGAAGACTTACAAACGGATTTACAACGTAATAAACCCGAAATCATCGTTAATATTGATGCTGATCGCGCCCTCGCTCTAGGAATGAGCAAAGCGCAGATTGCCTTAGAACTTAGAACCGCTTTGTATGGTAAGGAGATTTCGAAATTCCGCGATGTAGATGATGATGCTGAAATTACTTTACGTTTAGCTCCCGAATATCGCGATAGAATTGATGATTTATTGAATATGCAAGTTGCCTTCCTCGATATGAGTACTGGTATGTTCAAACAAGTTCCTGTATCTGCCGTTGCATCAGTTACTTATGAAAAAGCTTTCAGCTCTATCAACCGTAAAAACCAACAACGCGTAGTTTCACTTTCCTCCAATGTTCTAAGCGGATACACTGCGAATGAAATTGTGGGTAAGATCAATCAAGTCATTCCAACTCTTTCATTACCTGAAGGTTATCAAGTAAAAATGACAGGTGAGCAAGAAGATCAAAAAGAAACCTCAGACTTCCTGGGTGTTGCATTCTTAGGAGCCTTGGCATTGATGTTCCTCATTTTGGTTACTCAATTCAACTCTCTTGTAAAACCACTAATCATCTTCTCAACAGTTATTTTCTCGTTAATTGGAGTTTTCTTAGGCTATGCTATCACTGGTAGAACTTTCGTTATTGTAATGACTGGGGTTGGCATTTTTGCCCTCGCGGGGATTGTGATTCGAAACGGAATCTTGCTCATTGAGTTTATTGATGAGCTCCGTGCTCGCGGTTTGCCTGCCGATAAGGCAATTGCCGAAGGTGGTTCAACGCGTATGACTCCGGTAATCCTTACTGCGTCGGCTGCTATTCTTGGATTAATTCCTTTAGCTGTTGGAGTAAACATCGATTTCGACGGATTATTAAGCCGCCTAGAACCTCACTTTTTCCTTGGTGGAGATAACGTGGCATTTTGGGGCCCGCTCGCTTGGACCATGATTTACGGTCTTATCGTAGCTACTTTCTTAACCTTGATGGTTGTTCCAGCCATGTACATGATCTATCTCAGAGTTAAAAAACGCTTTGGAATGGAAGGGAAGGGCGAAAAAGTGCAGGATGGAAACATGCTATAATTTAGATTAGTGCATGTCAACAGAGTCAGGAGTTTACTTTTGTAAATGAGCATTTTTCGGACCAGTGCAAAGACATCAGGAGACTTTATAGACAGACTCTAATTGGTGTTTTCTCCTTTCCACACGTTTAATAAAAGGCATCCCGAGACATTTATTTCGGGATGCTTTTTTTAAGAATGTTAATTAATCAGCATTTTGTTCAACTAAATCCAGAAGATTATGTTATTTTGTAAAAATATCGATCATCTTAAAACTCTATAAATTATGTCATTTGAACTTCCAAAATTAACGTACACTTACGATGCTTTAGAACCACATGTTGATGCTAAAACAATGGAAATCCATTACACAAAGCATCATCAAGCTTATGTAAATAACCTCAATGCAGCATTAACAGGAACTCCTGATGCAGACCTTTCTATCGACCAACTAATGGCTAAAATGTCTAAGCTCTCTGTTGCAGTTCGTAATAACGGCGGAGGTAATTATAATCACTCTCTTTTCTGGGAAGTGATGGCTCCAAATGCCGGCGGCGAGCCAACAGGTGAATTAGCTGACGCGATAAACACAGCCTTTGGTTCTTTCGATAAATTCAAAGAAGATTTCGCTAAAGCTGGTGCTACTCGTTTTGGCTCTGGTTGGGCTTGGTTAATAAAGCACGATGGAAAATTAGCTGTTACTTCAACACCTAATCAAGACAATCCTCTAATGGATTTGGCCGATGTAAAAGGCTTTCCCCTTCTTGGACTTGATGTTTGGGAGCATGCTTACTACCTTCACTACCAAAATCGCCGTCCTGATTATATTTCAGCTTGGTGGAATGTTGTAAACTGGGATGCCGTTTCAGATCGTTTCAAAAAAGGATAATTCTTCACTTATTCGCACTTATTAACAAAACGCCCGAGGATAAATCGGGCGTTTTTAATATTATTATAATACTTAAGCACATTTATTGAACGTTACTTTGCAGAATCAAAACAAACGGACTATGAAATTCTTATCGATTGCTTTTACGGCATTGCTTTCATTAGCACTGCTTTCATCATGCACTAAAAAGCCTCTTGCATGCATCTCAGCTAGCAAAAGTATATACACTATTGGAGAAGCCGCAAATTTGACTAGTTGTGCTGTCGACGCTGATCGCATTGTTTGGAGTTTTGGCGATGGCTCTGCAGAAATGGAAGGCGAATCGGTTACTCACACCTTTACTCAAGCAGGTTCTTACCTTGTTGAAATGAGAGCACTATCGAAAAAAGATAAAAAATGGGATCGCAGCAGCATTATAATCACTGTTAATTCTTCCAAAACTCGCTACCTAACAAGAATTCAGCTTAATTCATATAACATAAGTAATCCTGCTGGCGCAACCTGGGATGCAGCTCCTAATTCAAACCCTGATTTACTTGTGGAATACGGATTAGATAGCAGCGCAACTCGTTATACGACCAATCCGGTTATCAGCGATGTAGCATTAAATCAATTGCCAATAAATTGGGATTTCTCAGCTAGCTCGGCAAAACCAGTTTTATCAAATAGCAACTGGAGAATTGTTTTGTTAGACAGCGACGGCACCATTTTGCAGCCTGCTTTCGAATCAATGGCAATTTTCAAGTTTAACCCAGGAAGCATCCAAGCAAGTTCTCCGGGAAAAATCGTATTGAATAATAGCAACTATCAACTCGAACTAAGTTTCATAGAATTGTAAAATTTTGTTTTTTGTTTCAAAGCCCCGCCAACAACGGGGCTTTTCTTTTGTTGTTACGTTTCTAACCTCAACAAGATTCACTCAAAAACCCTCAAAAGACTGATTACATGAATGTTAGAACACTTGATTTTTGATCTACCGTCCATCTTTTAACGAAATTGCTCAAATTGCATGCATCACAAATTACTTTTTTATTATTTTCTGGAATGTGACTTAACCAGTAACATGACACCTGCTTAGTTGCAAGGTTTTTCTCGTCTTATTTATACGTCATACTACCAAAAGCAGATCTGTAATAATCAAAAAAAACATTATTAAACAGCTATTGCATCTGCATTTTACCATAAAATTCAGGACAACGGTTTTACAGTAAAATCCTCTTTTATTGCATCTAACGTGTTTTTGAATTTTGAGTGAACCCTAAACTAAATATGTACTTTTGCCGCCTATCTGAATGACCATGAACAGAACCAATTCTATCAAGCTTTTTGAAACCGCCAAAACTTATTTCCCAGGTGGAGTTAACTCGCCAGTTCGAGCATTTAAATCTGTCGGAGGTACTCCTCTATTCATTAAAAAAGCTGATGGTTGTCGCATTTGGGATGAAGACAACAATGAATTTATTGATTTCTGTTTCTCTTGGGGACCAATGATTCTTGGCCATAACAATAGCAAAATCCGCGAGAGCGTTTGGGAAGCAATTCAAAATGGAACTTCTTACGGGGCACCGACTGCTCTTGAAAATCAATTGGCCGAATTAATCCTTTCGAACAACCAATTTATTGAAAAAATTCGCTTTGTAAGTTCAGGAACAGAGGCTGTAATGTCGGCAGTTCGCTTGGCAAGAGGTTATACCAAACGTGATAAAATTTTAAAATTCGAAGGCTGTTATCACGGTCATGTGGATAGTCTGCTCGTGAAAGCTGGTTCTGGACTCATCACTTTCGGAAACTCATCCTCCGCAGGAGTGCCTAAAGGAATTGTTAATGATACTGTCGTTATTCCTCTTGGTGATATTCAGTTAGTTGAAAAAGCCTTTGAAGAATTTAAAGACCAAATTGCAGCAGTTATCATTGAGCCAATTCCAGCAAATAACGGATTACTTCAAGTTACCAAGGAGTATTTGTTTTGCCTGGCTTGCATTGCTCGTAAACATGGAGCCTTAGTTATTTTTGATGAAGTAATATCTGGTTTTCGCGTAGGTTTTGAGGGAGCTGCTGGATTGTATCACATTCATCCCGATATTATTACGTATGGGAAAATTATTGGTGGCGGATTCCCTGTTGGTGCATACGGTGCAAACAAAGAAATTATGTCGTGTGTTTCTCCCGATGGGGATGTTTACCAAGCAGGAACACTATCAGGAAACCCAGTAGCAATGGCAGCTGGAATTGCAGCCCTTACCGAATGCCTCAAACCTGGTTTCTATGAGCAGTTGGCAACTAAAACGGAACGCTTTGTTTCTACAATTACGCAACACACTCAAAGCAAAGGTTAT
>Ga0209284_10003940_pt1 | contig 17479 bp, 13 predicted proteins | sample FRY03_FD_187211 | JGI IMG/M metagenome (GOLD analysis project Ga0209284, IMG submission 187211) | Freshwater microbial communities from Lake Fryxell liftoff mats and glacier meltwater in Antarctica - FRY-03 (SPAdes) (version 2) | ecosystem: Environmental > Aquatic > Freshwater > Ice > Glacier... | reverse complement strand
AATTCCTGCTGGAGTAGTCAATGGCCAGAAAATTAAAATTAAAGGGCAAGGTGCATCTGGATATAATAATGGACCAAAGGGTGATTTAATCATTCATTTTAACATTGAAAACCACTCTAATTTTAAATTAGATAATTCTAATTTATATAGTGAGGTTAAGCTTGACGTTTATAAAGCTTTATTAGGAGGAGATATCTTTACAGATACATTTACGGGTAAAGTAAAATTAACAGTTAAACCAGAAACTCAACATGGAACGAAAGTAAAATTAAAAGGGAAAGGGTTTCCTGTCTATAAGAAAGATGGTCATTTTGGAGATCTATATATTACTTATTCAATTGAAATTCCAACAAATTTAACTGAAAAAGAAAAAGAATTATTTGCCGAACTTCAAAAACTAAGATAAGATGGAAATTTCAAATTACATTTCGATAAAAAAACCTTAGCAATCACTATAACATTGAAATCTCGTCTTTCGAGCACTTGAAAGATTTTGATCTAATAGAAATTAATATTTTCGAAAATGAAGACTACATCCATGAAGATTTACTACCTAAAACATTAAAAGTAATAAATCTTCACCATGAATTAAATATCAACTTTGAAGGAGTAGATTCCATTTTGAATCTTCTAGAGAAAATAGATACTTTAAAAGATGAAAATCAACTATTAAAAAATAGGTTAAGGTTGTTTGAATAATAATAAGTGGTGAAGTATTCCCGGTAAGTTCAATTAGTAAATGCTACAAATTAGCAAGAGTACGAACTTTCAAATACTAAAATAAAAAAAGGTTCAGGGTTAAGTTATGTTAACTACCCTCCTGAACCTTTAGTTTTCGTTTCTTTAGCTTTTAATTATCAATTATAATCTATCAATTTCACTTATAATTCTCATCAAGCAACCAATTTAGCTCTTGATCATTCTGCAGATTTTCTAGATATTGAAATCAGTTATTACTGGATCAAAATAGACGAAGCAGCACAAAATAAAAATCATTTACTTGATCAATTTGACAGAATATGGATTGCTCCTGGACCATATAAGAACTCGTTTTTCCTAACTGGCATTATTGATACAATCATAAAATTGGATATTCCAGTTTTATTAACTGGAGAAAGTTTTAAAAACCTGATTGAAGTTTTAGTGAACAAAAATCAATTGAATCCAAATGTAGAAAAGTTGATTTCAGACAATTTAATTGATGGTCAACAATTTGAAAAATTAACTATAATACCTCATTCAAAAGAATTTACACAAATATACCAGCACCATAACAACATTGAGTTAACTTCTTCTAGGTACAGCTTATACCCTCAACTCATACATCAATTGATTGATGAAATAATTGATATAGATGCATATAATGAATTTGAAGAGCCAGAAGTAATCAGTTTGAAAAATCACAAATTCTTTTTAGCTTGTGGATGTTGCCCTCAAATATCTTCAATTAGAAATAGCTCACCCATTAATCTACACCTTTGTGAAAGCGTGTATGGTGTTTTCTCAAAAAGAAAATGAAGAAATAAACTGATTAAAAAATTGTTTAGTTTTCTCGTTCCCTTTCAAATACTTCGTCAATTTTAAGATTTTTCCCTTCAGCAGCTGCACAAGCTAAAACATCACATCTTTCATTTTCAAAATGTCCGGCATGGCCTTTAACCCAATGTAAAACTAAATCAAATTTGGGATGCACTTCTAAGTATCGAAGCCATAAATCCTTGTTTTTCTTTCCTTTGAATCCAGTTTTCACCCAATTAAAAACCCAACGCTTTGATATGCTATCAATTACATATTTTGAATCTGAATAAATATGAACTGGATATTGATTTGTTTTTAAAGATTCCAAAGCAACAATAACAGCTAATAATTCCATTCGGTTATTAGTAGTCATTCTAAATCCTTCAGAAAGTTCTTTTATAACATCATTAAAGCGTAGTAAAGCACCATAACCACCTCGGCCAGGATTACCTTTTGCAGAACCGTCAGTAAATATTTCAATTTTCATTTTTTAGATATTAAAATATCTAGACTTACGATTCAAATCGTCTCGTAGTCTAGAATAAAACACTTGATAACCAACGTTCCATTTCTTCAGTAGGTAAAGCTTTTCTTTTTGCTATATCTTCTACTTGATCTAAACTAATTTTGCCTAACCCAAAATACTTCGCTTTTGGGTGGGAAAAATACCAACCACTAACTGATGAAGCTGGTAACATTGCTAAACTTTCAGTCAATGAAACACCCGTGATTTCAGTTGCATTTAACAAAGTGAATAAACCTGTTTTTTCAGTGTGATCTGGACAAGCAGGATAACCTGGAGCTGGACGGATACCTTGATAACCTTCTTTAATTAGCTCTGAATTTTCTAAATTTTCAGAAACTGCATATCCCCAAAATTCTTTACGAACTCTTTCGTGCATTCTCTCAGCAAATGCCTCTGCCAAACGATCAGCTAATGCTTTTAATAAGATTGAGTTATAATCATCGTGATCAGCTTCAAAACGAAGAATATGCTCATCCATTCCAATACCAGTCGTAACAACAAAACCGCCGACATAATCTTTAATACCTGAACCTTTAGGTGCTATGAAATCCGCAAGAGCATAATTTGGTTGTCCGGCTACTTTTTGAAGCTGTTGACGTAAACTATGCTGTACATGAATGACTTTATCACGATTTTCATCTGCGTATATTTCTATATCATCCCCAATAGAATTTGCTGGGAATAAGCCAATTATAGCATTTGCCGTTAACCAATTTTCTTTCACAATTTTCGACAACATCACTTTCGCATCTTCAAATAATGATGAAGCTTCAACCCCAACGACAGCATCAGTTAGAATAGCGGGAAATTTTCCATGTAATTCCCAAGTCTGGAAGAAAGGAGTCCAATCTATATAATCAACTAATTCTTCTAGGGAATAAGAAAGGAATTGTTGGATTCCATTGTTATTTGGTTGCGTAATATCACTCTGATTCCACTCAATTTTAAATTTATTTTCTCTAGCTTTTGCTATGGTTAATAGCTTCTTAGCATTTTTGTGCTTTTCGTAATGTTCACGAAGCTTTTCGTACTCAACTTTTACATTTAAAACGAAATCTGTTTTTTTAACTCCTAATAAACTCTCAACAACTGTTACTGCTCTTGAAGCATCTAACACATGAATAGCCTGATCTTTAGTGAAATTATGATCTATTTTTACTGCTGTATGCACTTTTGATGTAGTAGCTCCACCAATCATCAATGGAATTTTTAAATTAGCTCTTTCCATTTCTTTAGCAACCGTAACCATTTCATCCAAAGAAGGAGTAATTAGACCACTTAAACCAATAATATCAACATTTTCATCAATTGCTCTTTGTATAATTTTATCAGCAGGAACCATCACGCCCATATCAATAACTTCATAATTATTACAGGCTAAAACAACACCTACTATATTTTTTCCAATATCATGTACATCTCCTTTAACAGTCGCCATTAATATTTTACCGGAAAATGATTGAACACCATCTTTTTCAGCTTCAATAAACGGCAATAAATAGGCAACAGCTTTTTTCATTACTCTAGCAGACTTAACTACCTGAGGAAGAAACATTTTACCGCTCCCAAATAAATCTCCAACGATGTTCATTCCATCCATCAAAGGACCTTCAATTACTTCTATTGGTCGTGCAAATTGATGGCGACATTCTTCAACATCTTCATCAATAAACTCAACTAACCCTTTAACCAATGCATAAGACAACCTTTCATTTACTGGAACATCCCTCCACGAAAGATCTATTTCTCGTTTTTTACCTTCCCCTGAAACAGTAGCTGCATACTCTAACAAACGCTCAGTTGCATCCGATCTTTTATTAAACAAAACATCTTCAACAAATTCCATTAACTCTTTATCTACATTGTCATATACTTCAAGCATTGCAGGGTTAACAATCCCCATGTCCATTCCATTTTGAATTGCATGGTATAAAAATGCAGAATGCATAGCCTCTCTCACTTTATCATTTCCTCTAAAAGAAAATGAAACATTCGAAACACCACCACTTATGTGAGCACCAGGTAAATTTTCACGAATCCATTTAGTAGCTCTAAAAAAATCAAGGGCATTGTTATTATGCTCTTCCATTCCAGTCGCTACAGGAAAAATATTAGGGTCGAAAATAATATCATCTTGCGGAAACTTGACAACATCAACAAGAATATCGTAAGCGCGTTTACAAATCTCTATTCGTCTATCATAATTATCCGCCTGACCATCTTCATCAAAAGCCATCACAATTACAGCAGCACCATATCGTTTGATTAATTTTGCTTGATTAATGAAATTTTCCTCACCCTCTTTCAAAGAAATTGAATTTACAACTCCTTTACCTTGAATACATTTTAAACCAGCTTCAATAATTTCCCATTTGGAACTATCAATCATTACAGGAATTCTAGAAATATCAGGTTCAGCTGCAATAAGATTCAAAAAACGAACCATTGCCTCTTTCCCGTCAATCATTCCTTCATCCATGTTGATATCAATGATTTGAGCTCCGCCTTCTACTTGATCTCTTGCTACAGCAATAGCTGCTTCAAAATCTCCTTCTTTGATCATTCGAAGAAAAGCTCTTGAACCAGTCACATTTGTTCTTTCACCAATATTGATGAAATTACTTTCAGAAGACACAATAAGTGGTTCAAGACCAGATAGTTTTAAAGTTCCTTTATAATTAGACATTCGTATAAAATCTATGTATGTTTTTATTCAGCTATTAATTCTCTCGGGCTATACGTTTCTGCCAATTTTGCAATTGCAGCAATATGATCGGGAGTTGTTCCGCAACATCCTCCAATTATATTGATTAAACCTTCGTCTAAAAATTCTTTGATTTGATCCGCCATTAATTCTGGAGTTTCATCATATTTACCAAAAGCATTCGGTAAACCAGCATTCGGATGTGCACTTACGTTAAAAGGACTTGTTTGATTTAAAATTTGCAAATAAGGTCTCATCATTGAAGCTCCTAATGCACAATTTAAACCAACACTCAATAAAGGCATGTGTGAAATTGAAATTAAAAAAGCTTCCGTTGTTTGCCCCGTTAATGTTCTTCCAGATTGGTCTGTAATTGTACCAGAAACCATAATTGGTAAGTCTTCCCCTCGCTTTTCAAAAACTTGATCAATTGCAAAAAGAGCTGCTTTTGCATTTAAAGTATCGAAAATGGTTTCAACCAATAAAATATCCACTCCACCATCCATTAAAGCATTTGTTTGATCAGAATAAGCATCCACCAATTGATCAAAACTGATACCTCTGTAACCAGGGTCGTTGACATCTGGGGAAATAGAAGCTGTTCTGTTTGTTGGACCAATAGCTCCAGCAACAAAACGAGGCTTAGAAGGATTTAAAGCTGTAAATTCTTCTGCGACTTTTTTAGCAATTTTTGCGCTGTGAAAATTAATATCATATACGTATTTCTCTAAAGCATAATCTGCTTGAGCAATCCATGTACCCGAAAATGTATTTGTTTCAGCAATATCAGCACCTGCTTCAAAATATTGACGATGAATATCTTCTATGATTTCAGGACGGGTTAAGGATAATAAATCATTATTCCCTTTTAAAGAATGATCATGGTTTTCAAACCAACCTTTTCTAAAATCTTCTTCTTCTAACTTATGGCGTTGAATCATCGTTCCCATTGCTCCATCAAGAATAAGGATTCTTTCTTTTAATATCTCTTCAATCTTTTTCATTTCAAACAAGTTTTATGTTTTAAAAAAGAACGTTTAATATAACTGTATGAAAGAATAGAATTTTGAATTAAAATTCTATTAACTTATCTTTTTAGTCAAGCGACTAATTGGATTTGGCACCTATTCCGAGATCGGAGGTTGCCAAGGTTTCGCAGGGCCTATCCCTCCACCTTTCTTCATAAGTTATTTAAATGAACTGGTACAAAGGTAGTTTTTTTTAAAATAAATTGCAAAAAGAATAATCTTTTTTTTATTCTAAGTAAGATTGGAATTAGAGAAATCTCTCAACGTTCAAAAAAGATTTTCTAATTAGTGCCTGGTCGGAAATTGACTATTTTTATAATGAAATAAATTGTCGAGGATGTTTTTAATTTCTTTACATGAGTTGATGCCTGATTATCAGTCGAATATAAATAATCGAAAAGATTACGACAAGAATTTTATTTAATTTAGATGAATTTCCGTCCAGACACTAATTAATAAGCCTGAAGGGCTTAAACATTATTAACAATTGGAGTGTCCAATTGTTAATGACAAAACACATTGCTCAACTCTGAAGGAGTTGAATATGGAAATAATAGATTGTTCAATTACCCAATGATACTCAGTTAAAATTTTGAACAGCGCCTATAATTGGTAGATAATAGCTTATGAAAGTAGATTTAGCTAGTTCAGCCTTTTTAGGGTTGGGAGCCATTGCGTTTGCTTTTGCAACTCATAATTAGGCACTGAGTTAACGACATTGAATCCCTTCAGGATTTGAAGTTTGAAAAGAAATTTTTGGGTAAATTTACTCTAATTTTTAAAAAAAAACTAACTTATACCGATAGACTATATATAAGAATTTTTTGGACTAAAATATAAATGTGTTTGGTGTTATTTCTATTAAGCGACATTAGATTCACGTCCTATCAATTCATATTCTTTGAGAAAAGATTGTCCGCCTATCCCAAATTTATGACCAAGTTTTCTAATTAAGTCTTTACTAAAACCACGTTTGTAGTGAGTAATGTCTGAAATTACTGATTGAGACATGTTTAATTCTTTAGAAAGTTTGTATCCACTGTAACCATTTTCTTTCATTAATGCCTTAAGTAAATCAACGGGGGTCAATCCATCAAAAGGATTTTTTTGCTTTTTGTGGTAGTCTTCAATGATAAGGTCTATGATATAGTATTCATTTTCCATTTCTTCATTGTTTAAACCATTAGAAAGAATATTTCCCAATTCAAGATGTCTATTACAATATTCCTTGTATTGTGCCTTGTTTTCTATTTCTGCCAATTTCATAATTTCTATATTTTATTATTTAATCTGTCTACCTAATATTTTTGAACTGTACAGGCATCAACTTTATCATATTCAGCATGCGTACCAATAAATGCGACATATAAGCAACAGTTCTTATAAAAGTTATAATCACATATCATACGGTAATTATTGCCGCCCATGTCAAATACTATTCTATTTTTGGGGCAGTCTCCAACAATACTCATGCTAGGAAAGTCGTCCTTAATACTGTTCAAACATTCCAATTACAGTTGTCTAATTTCGCTAAAAAGACATGAAAACTTGGAATAGCCCTTGCGTTACTTTTGCAATAATCAGATATTGATTCTTCGGTTATTATTCGAACTTTCATTTCATATTTTAAGTGTTATTACAAATACACAAGTTACTTATCAAAACGTGAAACTTTTAATGTTTTTTATAGTATTTACAATGGTGTTGATTATAAGAGTTTTGTTAAATTTAGATGAATCTCCATCCGGACCCTAATTAAACTTCACCGCCTTACTTGGACTTATTTTTGTTATCATATAACTAGGCAAAAGTAAAGACATTGTACAAACAATGAAAGTTGTAATGTTTAATACAATATAATTGGTAAAACTCAATTCTACAGGTACGTGATCAAGGAAATAGACGGATGGATTGAGTTTGAAGATTTGAAAAAAGGATTGCAGAAAATAAATCGATAATCCAATAGCATTTCCCCAGATTATTCCACGCAAGATGAGGTTACTTCCTTGAATTAAAAATATTTTTCGAATACTCCAATCGGTTGCCCCCATCGTTTTCATAATACCAATAAAATTAGTTCTAACTAAAATAAGCACCAAAAGAGTGGAGCCCATATTGATGATTCCGATGATAATCATAAGGGTTAGTATTATTACAACATTCACATCAAGAAAACTTAACCAAGTGAAAATATCACTTTCATTGTCAATAATACTGCTCACTTTTAATAACTCATTATTGGAATTAGGCGTAAATTCTACCTTTCGTTTTAAATCGTTTACAGTCTGTGATAAGTTATCCCATTTGTCAATATTTATTTCGTAACCACTTATGTAATTGTTGAAAGATCCTTTTCCTGGTATGGAAGCGACTTCAATAAGTCCATTATTAGAGACTAAATTGAAATTAAAGCCACCATTTGAAAGTTTCGTTTTTTGAATGATATTCTCTTTTTCGATAAAGAAATTTCCTTCGCCTTTTGTGGAATTTACTTTTATTTCAAGATAGGCGGTATCTGGTAACGAATTTGTTTCGTTATCACCATCAATTTTCGACCAATAATCAGAAACGATTAACCTGATTAGCGTATCTTTTTTCGGAAAGAATGTAAATCCTTTGTAATTTGAATAACCTTCTCCCCAATCATATCTGTAATTTCCATTTCCTCCAATTACTTCAGATTTAACTAGTAAGTTTCCGTCTATTATTGAATCACTTATTAAAATTGAAGCTTGTATTCCCCAATCATTTAGCTTCTGAATTTCTTCAATATTGCCAATAATCATTTTTTTATCGAACTCTTCTAATCCAGTGTTATAGATTCCGACAATTTTAAAATATCTTTTTACAGGTTTATTTTTTACAAAAAAAGAACGGACACGATCTCCTAGTTTTAAATGTAAATCATTTGCAATTCTACTCGAAATTAAAATTTCATTCTTCTGTTCTATTGATTTGAATTGAGGCAAAGTACCCTCAGTTAAATGTTGCTTGAAAAATGACCAGTTGTACGAACTGTCAATGCCTTTAAAGATACATCCTTGAATTTCTTGCTGAATTTCTTTAGTGCTTGACGATTTATCTGACTGAAGGAGTACAGCTTTGTAGGCAACTTTATTAAAATATTTGATGTTCTTAAAAGTTGTAAGAGTTGCTTCAGTATTAGCGTCTATAGTAATAGGGTTTGCTTCGTAAATGCTTTCATCAGTGTTGTTTGTTATGAAAATAGAAGCCCCAAATCCTGCAACTTTTGTTTTTACTTCATTCTGAAAACCCTTAACAACAGCAAGCGTTAATAAGTTAACAACAACAGCTAGTGAAATACTTATAACAGCAATCCTAATAATAGGACGAGAAACTTTATTACCTTTAACCTCTTTACGGAGAATGCGTTTCGATATGAAATATTCAAAAGACAATAGAATTCAGTTTTTGACACGAAAATACACAAAGGTTTTCGGTCTTAAAAGTCTTTTGCCATATTTCATATTAATATTGACTTTTGTTTTTACTTCATCAAGCTATTCATTTTCTCAAGAAAGTCAATTGTCAGACTTCAAAGGTCCAATAATTGGAGCCCAACGTTTGCCAATTTATTTAGACTCATTAAAAGGTAAAAGGGTTGCAATAGTAGGTAATCAGACAAGTGTTATTAAAGGAACTCATTTAGTTGATACATTATTGTCAAGAGGCGTTCAATTAGTGAAAGTGTTTTCACCTGAGCATGGTTTTAGAGGAAGTGCAGATGCAGGGGAGTTAGTTGACCATTCTAAAGATTATAAAACAGGTTTGCAAATTATATCGTTATATGGAAACAATAAAAAACCTACTGCAGAGCAAATGCAAGGTATAGATATTGTTGTTTTTGATTTACAAGATGTAGGTGTCCGTTTTTACACGTATCTATCTACACTTCATTACGTAATGGAAGCTTGTGCTGAAAACAAAATACCTTTATTGTTATTAGATAGGCCAAATCCGAATGCACATTATGTTGATGGACCTGTTTTAGAAAATGATCAGAAATCTTTTGTAGGAATGCATCCTGTGCCGATTGTTTATGGCATGACGATAGGTGAATACAGTTTAATGATTAATGGTGAAAGATGGTTGAAAGACAGTCTTAAGTGCAAGCTTTGGGTTGTTCCATGCGAAAGATATGTGCATAAATATCCATATTCTTTACCGGTAGCCCCTTCACCTAATTTAAGAACAGATTTAGCTATTAGTCTATACCCTTCTCTTTGTCTATTTGAAGCAACTTCTGTTTCGGTTGGTAGAGGTACATCTCGACCTTTTGAAGTATTTGGACATCCTTCTTTTAAAGGTACAGATTTTTCATTTACGCCAATTTCTTGTTTTGGGGCAAAGAATCCATTATATGAAAATGTAACTTGTAATGGGTGTGATATGAAGAGCAACTATGCTTATCGCCAGTACAAGCTAGATTTAACTTTTTTAATTAACGCAAGAAAACAATTAGGAGATCAGCAAAAGTTTGTAACCCAATCTCAGTTTTTTAATTTGCTTGCTGGAAATGCAAAGTTACAGGAGCAACTTTTAAATGGGGTAGAGGAGAAAGTAATCAGAAAATCTTGGGAGCCGCAACTAAATAAATTTAAAAGTATTCGAAAAAAGTACCTGCTTTACGACTAAAGTTCGCATTAAATCTAAGTTTAAAAGAAGACGTATGTTAATTTATTTTCTAGCTATAAATGAAAATTGATCCGTTGCTGTGAATTTGATTCTTTTTATATGTTAAATAGTTAAGGATGGGTCGTGTAGGGTCTTTTTTTATAAAACTGAATAAGTCGAAGCAACTTAATTTACCTAAATAATTAACGATGTCAATCTTAATAAAAACACAGTTTATCCTTAATTCCTAAATGGTAAAAAAAAGGATGTGTTGTTTCTGTTTTGAATAAGCTAGTAAATTACATATTTTAAATCAAAATTGTTTCATTCTATATTTTTCACATTAGTCATGAATTTAAAAATACTAATTGTACTATTAAGTTCGCTTTAAATCTAAGTTTAAAGATATTTTAACATCTATTTACATCAATTTTTCATAAGTTTGTGTAAACATATATTATCATGGCTACAGGAACAAAACTCACAACCGAAGAGAAAGCACTTAAAATTAACCTTACTGCGGATATTTATGGTTGCTTTGCAGAGATAGGTGCAGGACAAGAAACGGTAGCGAATTTTTTCAGGGCAGGAGGGAGTTCAGGAACAATTGCTTTTTCTCAATCTGCCTATGATATGAAAGTGTCTGACTCAATGTATGGAGAGGCTTCAAGATATGTATGTGAGGATAGACTTGTAACTATGCTGGATACAGAGTTCGAAACGATGAAGTTTCGACTTCCTGAAAAATTTAAGGAAGCACGTTTCTTCTCTTTTTGTAATACTGTTGAGTCTTTAAATTATCATAAAACAAATCAAGGACATGGTTGGGTTGGTATTAGGTTTCAATCTGAAATTGGTGCACCTACAAATGATATAATTCTTCATGTTAAAATGCATGACATTAGCCATAAAGCTCAGCAAGAATCTCTGGGTATTTTAGGCGTTAATTTAATTCATTCAGCTTTTAATCATGGAGATATGAATGATTTCTTAAATGGCTTAGTCTATAGGCTTCCAAGAGATCGGATGGAGATTGATATGTTACGTGTTTCAGGGCCATCTTTTGAAACAATGGACAATAGAATTATTGCTCTTAATTTAGTAAAAAGAGGACTTACAGATGCGACAATGTTTGATTTATGCGGAAATGTTCTTCAACCAGCGACAGCACTTTATAAGAAAAATATACTTTTGATGAGAGGTCGTTTTCGTCCTGTTACGAAGGTGCATATCGACATGATTGAAACGGGTGTTAGTCATTATTTAAAAGAAGAAGATGTAGAGAAAGAGAACCTTTGTGTAGTTTTTGAATTGACATTGAAGGATTTAACTGCTGATGGTAAAATTTTGGATAAAGATTTTGTCGATAGAGCTGAATTACTAGGTTCTTTAGGTTATACTGTAATGATTTCGAATTATTTGAAGCATTATAAAATGGTTGATTATTTATCGACGATAGCGAAAGGAAAGAAAATGGGAGTTATTTTAGGTATCTATAACCTGCATACTATTTTTGATGAACGTTATTATGATAATTTACCTGGAGGAATGTTAGAAGCTTTTGGGAGAGGTTTTGGACATAATGTGAAATTGTATGTTTATCCAGCTTTAGATGTTGAAACTGGCGATTTATATACACTAAAAGACATTGAAATACCTAAACATTTAAAGGGTTTACTTCAGTATATGTTAGATAATGATAAGTTAGAGGCAATTGAAGAATTTAATCCTAAGTTGCTTTCTATTATGTCTGATGAGGTTCTGTCTAAGATTAAAGCAAACGCTATGAATTGGGAAGAAGAAGTTCCTGAACAAGTGGTAAAAGCGATTAAATATTATCAGCTATTTGGTTTTCAAGAGTTGAAAGAAACTATTTAAAATTATTCTTGTATGCCTCATATAAAAAATGCGTTAATTCGATTTAGAATAATAGATAGGGCTTTACGAAACCAATATAAACCTTTTCCATCAAAACAAAGTTTAAGGGAATTATGTGAAGATGCACTATTTGGAAGTGTTGATGGTGAAAACATTTGTGATTCGACTATTGAAAAAGATTTGTTCGCAATGCGAATGGAGCATGATGCACCTATTAAATACAACAAACGTGAAGGGGGATACTTTTATCTTGACCCCAATTTTACAATTAATGATATCCCTTTAACGAACGATGATATTGAATCTATCAAGTTTGCAGTGAATACTTTAAATCAATTTCGTGAAGTTGAAATGTTCAAACAATTTGGTAACGCTATTGATAAAATAGTTGATCGTTTCACTATTTCTCAAGATCCAAGAGATGTTGAGATTTCAAATTTTGTTCAATTTGAAACTTCGCTATCTTCTAAAGGAAATGAGTTTTTAGCACCTATTTTAGCAGCAATTAAGCATTCTAAGGTTGTTAATTTTCAATATTCAAGCTATGTCACTTCCAAAAGAAAAGAAAGGAGTGTAACCCCACTTTTGTTAAAGGAATTTAGAAATAGATGGTATGTACTTACTTTTGATTTAGCGAAGCAACAAGTGATTACTTATGCTTTAGAAAGGATTGAAGAATTTACCGTTACAGATGAGATAGGATTAAAGCCAATTCATTTTGATCCAGTGTCTTTCTTTAAACACGCTGTAGGAATAACGAGCAGTGAGGAAGAGCCTGTCAAAATTATTTTTAAAGCTGATAAAGTATCATCAAGGTACATCGACTCGCAGCCTTTTCATTCATCACAAAAGATTATTAAAGAAGGTAAAAGTAAAACTACTTTTGAGTTAACTGTTTTAATATCTGAAGAATTCATACGCTCACTTTTAAGTTATGGAGGAGGAATTCAGATAGTAGAACCGCCCGAATTGAGGGATGAAATTATATTTAGACTTGAAGAAATGGTGGCTAATTATAAGCTGTAATAGTAATGTTTGTATTTTTCGCTACATAGTGCCTGGTCGGAAATTGACTATTTTTATAATGAAATAAATTGTCAAGGAGATTTTTAATTTCTTTATATGAGTTGATGCCTGAGCATCAATCGAATATAAATAATTGAAAAGATTACGACAAGAATTTTATTTAATTTAGATGAATTTCCGTCCAGACACTATATAACATGGTTCTACCTCCCTTTTTATTGGATCACGTAAAATTTTTGGTGATAAATAATACTTTTCACAATGTCATTATAACTTGTTTTGCCCAATAAAAATCTATTAATCCGAAATCGTTAAAACAATACCGACTATGTTGATTACATAATCGGTATTACTTCAGTCTTATAATCAAAACTTCTTTCTTTTATTAGATGTATTAGCTCTATTGACTTTCTTTTCTAATCTAGTAGAGTAGTAATCCTCGCTATCTTCAATCATTTCTTGGTCAAACTGTTTAGTTACAGTAATCGGAACGTATTCAACAGTAACATTTGTTTTATCTAAACCGAAATCTTCAGCAGCTGAAAGACCTGTTAATTTTATAAATCGATAAACTTTCACAAAAACAACTTGAAAAGAAGTTAACAGGTTGTCAGTCGCTACGCGTGAATTAAGTACGATGAATTTAAAATCGACTTCTTCAATCTTATCTTTTACACATTCAAATATACTTTCGCCATCTAATTCACCTTTTTCTACCATTTTATCGTGTATCTTACGCATCATAAATTCTACTCGATGCTCCTCTTTAAATCCAAAGTTTAATGATACATAATAGCATTGTTTATCAATAATTTCATTTACTGAATAATGAACTCCCCAAGGCTCATTGGTAATATTTAAGTGTAAGAACCAAATAACTTTCGCCTTACGTGGCCTTTTTCTGAATAATGAATAGTAAACTGTTGAGTCTAGTTTTTGTGGAGAATCACTACGGGTAGGGTAAACTAAGTTAGTCGATTCAAAGTTAATGCGGTCATCATTTCTCACCGATTGCAACAATGGTTTAACCTGATTCATTGGAACGTACTCTGTAATGTTTTTTCGAAGCATTCTAGCTTTGTAATAAAGGTATAAAAGCGTAAAAAAGGTAAATGATAAAATTAAAGTAAACCATGCACCTTCGTAAATTTTACCAAGATTTGAAAAGAAGAAACAACCTTCAAGAAATAAGAATACTGTAAAAATACTGATGTATACATACTTTAATTTTGGTTTTCTTAGTATCAATAATAGACCCAATAGAATAGAAGTCATAATCATGTCTATTGTAATAGCTAATCCATAGGTTGCTTCCATACTTTTAGCATTTCTGAAAATAGCAATTACCACTAAACAGCCAATCATTAAAAACCAGTTTATAAAAGGGATGTAAATATGACCTAAATGATCTGTAGGATATTTAACTTTTAGATTCGTCCACAATTTTAATTTAATAGCTTCATTCATTAAAGTGAAAACTCCTGTAATCAATGCTTGAGACGCTATAATTGTTGCGGCTGTAGCTATCGCAATTGCAAAAGGTAAGATTTCATCTGGAACCATTGAGTAAAAAACTGTTTTTTTATCCAAGAGTTTAAATCCTGGGCTTAAGCATAATGCTGCTTGTCCTAGGTAATTAATTACTAAGACAGTGCTCATTAATGCCCAACTTGCTCTAATGTTTTTTTTGCCGCAATGCCCAAGGTCGGAGTAAAGTGCCTCTGCACCAGTTGTACAAAGAAATACCGCACCTAACACCCAAAATCCACCTTCAACATTTACAATCATATTGTAAGCGTAGTATGGGTTAAAAGCTTTTAATACACTTGGGTTATCAACAATATGTGTCAATCCAAGGTATGCCAAAAGTCCAAACCATAAAATCATTATTGGACCAAAAACTTTTCCAATAGAAGCTGTACCGAATTGTTGTATTAAAAATAATGCAACAATAATTCCAGACACAATTGGAATAGTAGGTAAACTTGGAAAAATTGCATTGATCCCTTCAACTGCAGAGGATATTGAAATTGCTGGAGTTATAAATCCGTCAGCTAATAGTGTAGCGCACCCAATAAGAGCAGGGAATATTATCCATTTATATTTCTTTTCTTTAAGTAAAGCATAAAGAGCGAAAATACCACCTTCACCTTTGTTGTCGGCATTTAAAGCTAGGTAGATGTATTTTATTGTTGCTAAAAGAATTAATGTCCAAATAACAGATGAAAGTCCACCTAAAACCAGGTTAGGGTCAAAATTTCCTTTAGTAATTGCATCAAAAACATAAAGAGGTGATGTCCCAATATCTCCAAAAACAATACCTATTGTGATAAGAAATCCTCCGGTACTTAATTTACTAGTGTCAAAACCACCCATTCCCTGTTAATTGTTAAAATCCGTTAAAATTACAAACTTAGTACGACAGTCTTAGACTTTTGTTCCAATTTTTGAATAAAAAATAAAATGTAAAAAAAATGCTCCATAAAAAATGGAGCATTCAACTATTTATCAGAAATATTTTATAAGCTTATCCTATTAATTTTTCGTAATCATCTGCAGATAATAATTTTTCCACTTCTGAAGCATCACTCATTTTAATTTTTATCATCCAACCTTTTTCATAAGGATCAGAATTTACTAATTCAGGGTTTGCATCTAAACCTCCATTGAATTCGATTATTTCACCTGTTAATGGCATAAATAAATCAGAAACAGTTTTTACTGCCTCTACGGATCCGAAAACTTCTTCAGAATCGATTGTTTCCCCTTCAGTTTCAATTTCTACATATACGATGTCACCTAATTCACTTTGCGCGAAATCAGTAATTCCAATTGTAGCGATATCTCCCTCTATTTTAACCCATTCGTGGTCTTTTGTATACTTAAGATTTGTTGGAATATTCATTTTTTATATTTTTTTTACAAATGTATAATTTTTTAATTGTCATTTTAATTTAATCGTATTAAAAGTGATGTTATTTATAATGTATCTAATTTAGTTTGAATATTTTTTTAATTCTTTTATTAGATTTGTATTACGATGGTAAAGCAAGAACAAGTAAAAGAAATTTCACAAAGAGTAAAAGCTATTGAAGACTACCTTAAAATTAAGGAGAAGAAAATGCAGTTAGCTGAAGAGGAGTTGAAAACTCAAGACCCAAGTTTTTGGGATGATGCTAAAGAGGCTGAAAAGCAAATGAAAGCTATTCGAGTACTTAAATACTGGGTTGAAACTTACGATAAGTTGGCATCACTTTTTGAAGATCTTGAAGTTCTTATTGAGTTCCATAAAGAAGGAGGAGTTGAAGAAAAAGAAGTTGATGACCATTATTCTAATTTATTAAAAGAAGTTGATGAGTTAGAGCTTAAAAACATGCTTTCTGGTGAAGAAGATTCTTTAAGTGCTGTTTTACAGATTACTGCTGGGGCAGGAGGTACTGAGAGTTGTGATTGGGCTTCTATTTTGATGCGAATGTACCGCATGTGGGGTCAGAAAAACGGCTATAAATTAAAAGAGCTTAATTATCAAGATGGAGATGTTGCTGGAATTAAAACAGTTACATTAGAATTCGAAGGTGAATTTGCTTTTGGTTATTTAAAAGGAGAAAATGGAGTACATCGACTTGTTAGAATTTCTCCATTTGATTCAAATGCTAAGCGCCATACTTCTTTTGCTTCGGTATATGTATATCCTTTAGTTGATGACACGATTGAAATTCATATTAATCCAGCCGATTTAACATGGGATACGTTTAGATCCGGTGGTGCTGGTGGTCAGAATGTAAATAAGGTAGAAACTGCAGTTCGATTAAAGCATGCTCCATCTGGAATTATTATTGAAAATTCTGAATCTCGATCTCAATTAGGGAATAAAGAAAAAGCAATGCAATTATTAAAATCTCAACTTTATGAATTAGAATATAGAGCTAGGATGGAAAAAAGAAGCGAAATAGAAGCAGGGAAAAAGAAAATTGAATGGGGCTCTCAAATAAGAAATTATGTATTACACCCTTATAAATTAATTAAAGACGTTAGAACGGGTCATGAAACAGGGAATGTTGATGCTGTCTTAGATGGAGATTTAAATGATTTCTTGAAATCTTATTTAATGACCTACGGCAGTTGATTTGTTCATTTTATTTACTTTTTACATTCTAACACCCT
>Ga0209284_10003936_pt1 | contig 17493 bp, 15 predicted proteins | sample FRY03_FD_187211 | JGI IMG/M metagenome (GOLD analysis project Ga0209284, IMG submission 187211) | Freshwater microbial communities from Lake Fryxell liftoff mats and glacier meltwater in Antarctica - FRY-03 (SPAdes) (version 2) | ecosystem: Environmental > Aquatic > Freshwater > Ice > Glacier... | reverse complement strand
ATTTTTAAAAGACCAAAATATATTTCATTTCAAAATATTATTATTTAGAGGAAAATAATGCTATGAAAACAACGTAAGAGAATTATGAATAAGAATATTTCTTTGTCAAAAATTTATAAAATTATCATTTTACCACAGAAACTTTTTTATGTAGCCTTACTTTTCTTTATAAGAAAAGTAACAAAAGAATCGCCCTTCGCAAGCCCGACGGGGAGCAAGCTTTTGAAATGTTTGGAAACCCTAGGCTCTCACAGGTAGAAAATTAATATATGCTTTGAAAATGTTTTTGCACGAACCGAGAGTTGCTTCAAATAATGGCTTGAGCTGGGTTACCTCAACCTTATGCTCTATTAGCATGGGAAATATTTCAAACAAAGGGGCTCCTTTTTCCGCCGTTCTTACGAGGAGCATTTTCGGAGTTCCGCAGATTTTATATTATTATAATCTTCAAATTCCTTTCTCTATAGCAATTTGACTATTATTCCATGTTTTGAATTGACATTATATCATACAAAACCAATAAAAATTTCAGTGCGATATTTAATTTTTTCAAGCCTTCCAATTTTCTCGCAAAGCTGAAAGACTTCCGTATTAGATGCACTAAATTACAAATCGTCTTCGGAAGCCTACAGGTACCGGCGTTTGGATCGCAACGAAAAATTATAAGCATTCCGCCGCGGCGGGCAAGCAATAGTAAATTTAGGCAAGGTCAAAGCATCGAGAATCGAGCATCCGAAAAGCTATTCTCCGGCATTAAGATACACCGGTCGATCCACTCTTAATCCGGTGAATAAGGGCAAAACGAATGTTTTCAAAGTAAAACTAAAAAATGGATCAAAATTATTTGCAGATGGAGACCATGCTGCTTGAAATGAAAAAGCAGAATAGGTAAGCAGATCGTTTTGAAGGCGCAAACCTAGACGTAGGATTGGGAAATATCTCTTATCATTATTGTACAAGCCTTCTGATTTAATCCAGTTAAACTCAATTCCATCGTAAAAAGAAAAACGAAATCCATACACATACCAGGGCATAAAAAAAACAGTACGTAATCCCACACGATAAATTTCGTCTCCCTGAGGATTGATGCCCAAAGTATCTGACCAAGGACCCTTCAATGTAAAAAGTCCGGAAGTATTTGGCTTCTCAACACTCTTATAATCCACATCAAGAAATTGCCTCCATCGTGTTGGCCCTAGTTTCAAAAGGGGAGTATAATAGGTGCCATTGATTGCCCTTAATTTGTCTTCATAAGTCCCTTCCCTAATAAACGTACTATTTACTACACTTGCTGAGAAATAACCGACATCGTTGATGAACGCTGCAAACTCTGCCTGACCACCTGCATAATTTCTGGAAAATACAGGGGTGTTCTCTAGGCCTCCAATTACCTTAAATGAAAAGCCAACAGGAATATACTCCGATATTCCAAATACTTTTACCAGAGCACTTCGCAAGAATCGACGTTGTATAAAGTTAAGGCTGGCCAGTGTGATGTGCCTGTCTTGTTTAAAATACGAAGAAAAATCACTGTCCGGTAGTGGTTTTGGAAAGACATTGAATTCATAGGATATTGCAGGGATGATTGACCAATCATACTTGGTATTAAAAACACGTCCGTACCAAGATCCTCCATTCAAGGTCTGGTACTTCGTGCTTGCACTGTCAGGTGCATTTCTGTCTGTAATATTTCTAAAAAAAATTCCGCCAATATCATGAAGTGCTTCTGATAAAAATCCTCTGCTGAATTCAATGCCTTGTTCGGTTCTGGCTCCTCGCTCCTGAGCATATAATCTTCCAAACAAAAATCGTCTGAAAAGATTTGGCTGCTGCACAGAAATGCTATAGGCATCATCGGGTTTAAGAGAAGAATTTCTTTCATACACGATACCACCTTCTACGGCTGAACCCGTAATATTTCGATCAGAGATTCGCATAGTAAAACTCTCTGGTGTTTGATAATTTCCACTTGCGCGAAGCGGAAAATAATCCTGTGTTGCCATTACCAGATCAATAGAATCTGTACCTTTTACCGGACGCACATACAAGCGCGCATCTCGAATTGTGTTCAACTCTCGCACAAGACGTTCCATATCTGCAAGCACCGAACCTTTTACTCGATCCCCCTCTTTCACGAGACCCCTACCAATGATCAGACGACTCTTTGTTTGCGGATGCCAATTTAGGAGGTGTCCCCACTTATTAAAATCGCCCCATAGTGTATCATTTACATCTCCTTCCAACAGTGGTATGCGCAGCGTTCTGATGTTCCGTATCGTTTTACCCGAGTACTTTTTAAAAAAATCATCTCTAGGTTTATCATTTTTTGCAACAACGATGACCGGGTTCACATCCCGCACCAGCAGGCGATGAAGCTTCTTTATCATTCTATGCTTACTTGTTCTTACTGCAAGTGAATCATAAAAAGTTTTTGACCTTGCATACGGATCTTGGCGCAGGCGAATATTTCTTCCATTACTAAAGATAAGAGTATCCGAAGTGACAACGAAAAAGGTATCGCGCATAATAACAAGAAGGCCGGCCTTTACAAAAACCGAATCGCCGGCATTTTGTGAGCGCTCCTGAGCCTCCGCTGGTGCAAGGTGGAGCACTGACATCACTAATGCAAAAATAAATTGTCGGATAAGTGTTGAAGAAATCATTGAATGACAAGCGGATTCATGCTATCGAAGATACTAAAATCGACCTTAGCTATGAAATTTCTAATAAATTAAATGAAATTGAATGAAATACCACGTTACATATTAAATTTCCAATAAAGTAAACTTATGTCCATGTATTCGGCATTATAAAATAAAATAATTTAGAATGAAATGAAATTACAATTGGAATAAGTCGGCATTATACCATAAAATTTAATCCTTCTGTTTGTACCGTAGAAGGATCACTGTTCTCTACATTAATAACAGAACCAACCAACGATGTACCACTTCCAATCACATCATTCATTTGTCCAATACCTGTTGTTACGCTACTAGGTGTGTATCTAAAATTAAATGCTCCAGTTGTATGACTACCAGCAAAAGCTGATTTAAAATTAAATTCCTCTGTCTTCGTAATTGACATGGCGTAGGTAGTGCTTCATGCAGACTGTTCAACTTTGAATAATTTTGCATATCCATTTCCTTTTATATGTAACCTTGCAGAGGGTGAATAGGTAGAAAAATCACCTATCATTACATTTCCATCAGAGGTTGAAGCGGTGCCACCTACAATTTCCATAGCTGAGACAGTTGTACCAGTATTTCCAGAACTTAGTTTAAGACCACCCCTTAATTATTGAATAAAAATATCATTTCCAGACGTGCCATGCCAAAGCCTAAACATATTCACAGTACCACGATACATTCTCCAGTTTGATTCGGTTGATGCAGGAACATCTGTTCTAAAGGTTTCTTTTGCGTTAACTGTTCCTGATGCATTAGTTACAATGTGAAGCCAGTTTGAAGGAGTTGTAGTTCCTAATCCAAATTCACCTGTAGTCAAAATTCTAGCCTTCTCGGAGTTGTTGGTAATAAAAGGCAATGGGTAGCCACTGGTTGTTCCAAAATATTGCAAACTGAATACATTATCTCCTCCATATCGCCAATAAGTTTGTGCATTCGATGACAAAGAAATACACAAGAATCCAACAATTAAAATGATGTTTTTTGCTTTCATAGGATTTAATTTTTAAAATTTAATAAAAATTATTGATTTATGAACTGAATTTACTGAACGTATCAAATAACTTCCTTGAGGAAAAGATGAGATGTCTAAAACAGGATCGTTTAACTTAATATTTTTAATTCCGAAATCGCGACCAAGCACATCGAATATTTCGATATCTATGTCATGCTTAAGCCCTTGAAAAAATAAAATGTCTTGCATTGGATTTGGATATACTGACAATAACAAATCATCTTTGTTATTGTTTGAACTAAGAATTAGGTCACAATAATTAGAATCCGTAGATAAACATAAGTCATCAATAAAATAATATGCACCTTGAGATCCTGTAAATCCAAATGGAATTATTGTGTCTGTACTCTGCGGATCAAAAAAATTACCTAAATATAAATATTGATATGCACTGTCTGCCACAAACGAAAAATAAAGTGGTACCCAATTAGTAGTATCAGAGATAATACTATCTACATATGCTGTGGGTTGATTGTCGGAATAAAGAGGGTTTTGTTGCGATTCATAATAAATACTAGATAATTTAATCCCTAAATTATTTGAGAAAGTATGTAGACCTTGAACCCCGCCGAACGCTGCACTTATGTGCATTTTGAAATAATACTTGACCCCAACTGTAAGATTTTGACTTAATGCTATTCCCAAATATTCTTTATAGTTTGGAAAAGAATTTGAATTCAGTGATGTGAAAAGACCAATATAAGCAGATCCACTATTGGGATACTGAAACCCAAAACCACTTTGTGGGATGGATACTTGGCTATTAGAACAGACATTGAAATAATCTGGCGATTCAGCAGCAGGAAACCAATGTTCTAGAAAATAAATTTGTTCGCCATATTGCCCGCTTACATTAAATGGACAACCTAATGTATCCTCAAATGAAGCATTCCGAATCAAATTAATTTGACTAAAAGAATTTGTAGTGTACATAAACAAAGTGAATGTAATTAAGAATATTGTCTTCATGTATCTTTAATAATTTTTGTTCAATTTCAATCTTCAAATATTTAATTTAAAAAAGTTTAATCTGTATATTTATCGATTCAACAACAACTTTCCCAAATAAACTCCTCTTTCCGAATTCAATTGCATCAAATACATTCCACCGGAAATATCGGAAGGTAATTGTATGCTCACATCGTCTTCGTTTTTGATCTTTTTTGAATAGACGAGTTTGCCTTCTATCGAATAAATAAAAATATTTCCACCCAATACTGATTGATCTAATTTCAGAATGAATGCTCCATTGTTGGGGTTGGGACTTACATGAAATGTTTTTTGTTTGGATTCCATCAGCCCGACAGTTCCTGTGACATGGATGAAATGTTTTCTTTTATACCAATTATCGCATCCGGCTGCGTTGCTAGCGGTTAATTCAACAGAATAAGTGCCAGGCATTGTATAAACATGATAAGGATTAATAAGTGTACTTGTTGCATAAGTACTATCACCAAACTCCCAGTAATATGAAGTGGAATTCAAACTAACGTTGTTGAAAAACACAGTATCATTTGCTGCAATAGTGATATCGTCCGGATAGAAATAAGCCACCGGGGCTATAGAGGGAACGGGATTATAAGGAGTTTCAAATAAAATTCGCTCAGCTATTGTTGAAGTATCCGTTGGCAACCACTTAGTTTGAAAACAGCTATATTCATCATGTCCAGCTCCTGGTATTTCCGCATACTGCCAATTAAAACTCGTTCCCAGTGTAACAGCATTGCTGTCACCAAAGTCATAAAAAGTTCTGGCCCTTTCTAATCTGTTGGCCCCAGTAATATCATAACAACTTCCGGTTAATTGATTGGCGATATCTTGGTTGCCAACGCAAACAGCATAATTTTCATTGTAATACTGAACAACATGCTCCTTGCATTTCCATCCATATATGTTATATGCATGAGGACATGTACCTCCGTTAGGTTGATTCGGCATTATCAATCCACAAACATAAGGCTGCGGAACTCCCAAAAAGGTATCTGTTGGAAATGTATATCCAAGCGGACTCATTGATAACGACATTTGTATTGGTATAGAATCAGGATAGGCTTGTCGCATCAACATATATCTAGAAACAAATTGTCCACCGGCTGAAAAACCAGATAAATAACAGGGTATACTATTTCTATTTTCTCTTGAACGCAGGTAATTGTAAACTCTCTTTAATACAACTGTACCAGGTAAAGAATAAATACAAATTACATAATTAGGCCCAGCATTAGTATCTGCACAAGGCACTATAGCATTTTGATGCTGCATAGTAGTTCCTGGGCCCATTAACGATAAACCAACCATTAAAGCGTTCCGCCGGTTAGCAATGGACATTAAATTATTTATAGTTCCAGCTCCAGTTCCTCCTTGTCCATGCATTACAAACCAAATCGGGCTAGTTAATGGATCATAGTTTATAGGCTTGTAAAGATCAAAACCTTGCTCATTTGGATAATAGAAAATTTCAGGAATAGGAATTGAGTCCCTGCTCGACCCAAAAGGAATTATTTGCGCTAGAATAACACTACTACAGGTTATTAGTAATAATGATAAAATTATTTTTTTCATTTAATGCGAATTAATAAATATCTATCCTGAGCATAAATTGGGCATTGCCCTTGCGCGGATTACATTAACAAATGTAGAGTAATTTATTGGTAAAATCGGCATTTTGTACTATTCCCAAGAATTGGACAATTCCATTCTTAAAAAAATACTTATCTTTCGAAATCTTCTTCGAATAATTTCTAAAAACTTTAATTTAGCTGCGCCAAAACACCCCATTATGTCAAACCTCACCCATATCCTATTTGCCGACGATGAGCCGGATTTAGAATCGCTCGTGAAGCAACGCTTTCGCAAATACGTGAAGGAGGGAAATTTTCAATTGAGCTTTGCCTTAAACGGAAAAGAAGCACTTGCAAAATTGAAAGAAGATCCTTCTATCGGAATTGTTGTTACTGATATCAATATGCCGGTAATGGATGGATTAACTTTGTTGAATGAAGCGAAAAGTATTCGTCGCCCAATAAGAATGATCGTCGCATCTGCCTATAGCGACATGGCGAACATTCGTACTGCCATGAATCGCGGTGCTTATGATTTTGTGACGAAGCCCATTGATTTTACCGATCTGGAAACCACTATCAAAAAAACTATTGAAGATTTAGGTATTTTACTGGAAGGTGTTCAAGCAAAAGCAAATTTAAATGTAGCAGTAGAAGAAAAAGAAATGGCCCTTCGCAGTGCGCAATTCAAGCAACAGTTTTTAGCAAACATGAGTCATGAAATTCGTACACCACTCAATGCAATAGTGGGCATGACCAATTTATTACTTGATAAAAAGCCACGCGAAGATCAAATGAAATATTTGAGTGCGATGCATAAGGCAAGTTATAACCTTGTGCATATCATCAATGATATTTTAGATATTTCAAAAATTGAAGCAGGTAAAATTCAAATTGAAGCGATTGATTTTGACTTGGTAGATTGTGTAGACGTGGTCTATCAAACCTTGCATCTAAAAGCAGAAGAAGCGAAGATTACACTTCGTGTGACTATCGGCGAGGGAGTACCGAAGTGGATTGTAGGTGATCCCACCCGACTCACTCAAATTCTTACCAACCTTATTGGCAATGCGATTAAGTTTACACCCGAGGGAGGATGTGTAGACATTCGAGTTTTAAAAGAAAGCGGCGAAAATCCCTTGTGGTTGAAATTTGAAGTGCAGGATACCGGCATTGGTATCGCGACCGATCAAATTCACAAAATCTTCGAAAGTTTCTCACAGGAAAGTAGTGATACCACCCGAAAATTCGGAGGTACCGGTTTGGGATTAACCATCAGCAAACAATTGGTAGAATTACAAAACGGAGCTTTGCATGTAAGCAGTACAAAAGGAAAAGGAACTACTTTCTGGTTCTTAATTCCCTATCTGGAAGGACAAGAAGTTTTCAAAGTCAACAAAGCTGATTTTGAAAAATTCGATAAAAAACTAACTGTACTCTTGGCCGAAGATCAGCCCATGAATCAGATGGTCGCTATTGATACATTGGAAGAATTGTTTCCCGGAATCATCATCGATTTAGCCCACAATGGACAAGAGGCGGTAGACAAAGCCGCGGAAAAAAAATACGATCTTATTTTTATGGATGTGCACATGCCTTTGAAAGATGGGTACATGGCTACTTCAGAAATCAGGAACACCCAAGGGCTCAATCAGCATTCGCCTGTTTTAGCTTTGACCGCCAATGCCGTTAAAGAAGAAATTGACAAATGCCTATCTTCAGGGATGAATAAACATTTGGCAAAGCCCTTTGATCCCATCGTGCTTCGGCAAATTGTCATTGAACTTGCCGGATAAACCATAACCGAAATCGGTGATTTCTTGAGGATTTCACGATAATCTGTCTATAAAAACACCTCGTCTTAACTTATCAAAATAAATTCCATTAGATTTGCATTAAATAAAATCATGGAAACTGGCAAACCCTTAACCGATCTCAGCTATTTACGCAACCTCACCGGCGGAGCAAGCGATAAAATGTCGAAATACATTCGAATGTTTTTAAGCGGTACTCCTGTAAGTTTGCAACAAATGGAAATGTATCATTTGAATAAAGATTGGTCGGGATTGCGACAATCGGCGCATGCCTTAAAACCACAGTTAGGATATTTCGGTGCTAAAGGAACAGAAAGTATCGTCAAAGAAATTGAACGCATGGCGGATGAACAAAGTGATTTAGAAAAAATTCCACAATACTTAGAAAACTTTCGCAAACAATACGAAATCATCGAAGCAGAATTAGAAATCTCTTTGAAAGAACTCGGCAATTAAAAAAATTATGGCAGACAGAACGCTCGTTTACATCGTTGATGACGAACCCATGCAACGTGACATGTTGAAAGATCATCTTTCAAAAATGTCGAACTATGAAATTCACGATTTTCCTACCGGTGAAGAATGTTTAGCCGCCGCTAAGGTGCGTGTTCCTAACGTTGTATTTTTAGATTACAATTTGAATTCACAAGTGCGCGATGCCATGGATGGCATTGATGTATTAAAAGAACTAAAAGAAATTTATCCGGAAATGGAAGTCGTGATGATCTCCGGACAAGATCGTATTGAAGTGGCCGTAAACACCATGAAGTATGGTGCTTTCGATTACATTGTAAAAGGGGAAGGATCTTTCTTGAGAGCGGAAAAAGCGATGTTTAATATTTACCGTTACCACCGCTTGCAAGGAAGTGCCAATCGCTACAAAAAGCTAATGACCTTTTTTGGAATCGGCATGTTGTTGATGGTTCTACTTGTCATTTATTTGCAATCGCAAGGATTGATCAATACCCCGAGCTGGTATTAAAATAAATTTAAATCAGAAAGCCCATTTGATATTTTCAGATGGGCTTTTTTTAGAGACTTTTAGTCAGTACTAAAATGGAATCTTCAAAAATTAAAGACTCCGTTTCACGCAACCTGTAGGACTTTGTTATTAGTATAGGAGAACAAAAAAAATACGAATACAAAGCCTAAAGGTACCAGCACGAAGGTGCAAAGCTCGTAAAATTATTAAAGCATAAATGAATCAAATTTTCCATTGCTAAACACTAAAAAATTACTTGAAAACCTTTGCGATCTTAGCTTCTTTGCGGCCGATAGCTATCGGCCTTTGCGGGAAAACTGCAATTATACATTGAGAACTTAATTTTGTTCAAAGTAAAATCTCTAGTGACCTCTTTGTTAAAACCGAAATAATAATGGAGCTAAAATTCTATTTGCACAAATAAATTTTTTCCTTAATTCATAAGAACATACACTGCTGCGCCAGCGATGTAGCCGATGAAAGCGTAGAAGCTAATTTTTTTGATGTACCAGATAAATGAAATTTTTTCCATACCCATGGCAGCCACACCTGCTGCGGATCCGATAATCAAAATACTTCCTCCGGTACCTGCGCAATAGGCCAAATATTCCCAAAGAAAATCATCCATTGGATATGTTGCCAAATCGTACATCCCCATACTTGCGGCTACTAAAGGAACATTATCGACTATTGCAGATAAGATTCCGATTGCCGTTACGATAAGCGGTAAATTCCCAATTTTCTCATTCATCCACATTGCCAAATCGCTGAGAATGTGTGTGCCTTCTAAAGCGCCAATGGCAATCAAAATTCCAAGGAAAAATAAAACGCTGGGAGTATCTACTCTTTCCAATGCACGTGATACCGAAAAAAATTCCTTTTTATCTTCTTCTTTTCTTCTATGAATAAACTCGACTGTTGCCCATAGAACTCCTAATCCAAATAATATTCCCATGAATGGAGGAAGATGAGTAATCATTTTAAAAATCGGAACAAAGAGCAGAGAGCCAAGACCAACAAAAAATACTGCGTTCCTCTCACGTTGTGTAGTCAACGTTACAACAGCAACTTTTTCTGCAGGCAATTCAATTTGACCTTTCATTTTCTTTCCGGCGAAATACAATGGAATCAACAAACAAACTACAGAAGGAATAAATAAAGACGTAACAATATTCGCCGCACTAATTTGACCTCCGATCCACAACATCGTAGTAGTAACATCACCGATGGGCGACCAAGCACCTCCGGCATTGGCTGCAATTACAATCATACCTGCAAACATCATTCGATCTTCGGAATCCTTTAAAATTTTACGCGTCAAGGAAACCATTACGATGGTCGATGTCAGGTTATCTAATACGGCAGATAAGAAAAATGAAATTACACAAATGATCCAAAGCAATCGCGTTTTATCACGAGTAACAATTGACGAAGTAATAATAGTAAATCCATCATGCGCATCAATCAGCTCTACAATGGTCATGGCAGCTAATAGAAAAAATAAAATGCTAGCGGCACCACTCAAGTGATGATCTAAAGACGCTACAATGCTCTCCGGTGATTCCGGACTCATCATGATCCAAACTGTCCATACCAATACGCCGGTTAAAAGTGCGGATGCGGACTTATTGATTCTCAGTGGATGCTCTAGCGTAATGGCCAGGTATCCGACAACAAATATGATAATGATTAAAATCTCCATGTTCCTGCAAAGTAAAGATAATTGAATATAAACTGACATTAAAATCGGGTGCATTTTTTTGAATGCTGATTAAATTGTAGGTTTGTTGCTCAACCCGTACTAATTATGGCCAATAAACTCTTTACTACAAAGTCCATTGAACGCCTCATGCGTGAGTCATCCGGAGATCATGATGGCGGACATACGCTCAAGCGCACACTTGGAAAAACGAATCTTGTGATGCTTGGAATTGGTGCCATCATTGGTGCCGGTATCTTTGTATTAACAGGAGCCGCGGCTTCGCAACATGCTGGACCGGCTGTTGTAATTTCATTTATTGTTGCAGGCTTAGCATGTGCATTTGCCGGGTTATGTTATTCTGAATTTGCATCTATGATTCCGATTGCGGGCTCTGCGTATACGTATGCCTATGCAACACTCGGAGAATTTATTGCATGGATTATCGGTTGGGATTTAATTCTTGAATATTTATTCGGTGCGAGTACCGTTGCTGTTGGATGGTCGGGATACATGGTAAGTTTCTTAAAAGATTTCGGACTCGTCATACCTGAGGCTCTTTCGAGCGCACCGATTTATTACGATGCTGCAACGCATTCTTATTCGGCCACCGGAGCATTAATTAATTTACCGGCAATGGCCATCGTTGGAATTATGACTTGGTTGTTGGTGATTGGAATTCGTGAATCAGCGAACATCAATAACGTCATTGTGATTATAAAAGTCATTGTGATTTTACTCTTTATTATATTAGGATGGAACTATATTAATCCGGACAACTGGGTGCCATTCATCCCTGAAAACACGGGAACTTTTGGAGAGTATGGATGGAGTGGTGTGGTACGTGCAGCAGGAATTATTTTCTTTGCTTACATTGGATTTGATGCCGTTTCAACAGCTGCACAAGAAGCGATCAATCCTCAAAAAGATATGCCATTCGGAATTTTAGGTTCGTTAGTTGTTTGTACTATTCTTTATATTCTTGTTGGTTTAGTCATGACGGGAATTGTTCCTTATTTACAACTCAACGATCCTGCACCTATTGCCGTGGCTATTGATGCCACAGGTCCGGGCTTAGCTTGGTTGCGACCGATTATTAAGATTGGTGCATTGGCAGGATTAAGCTCTGTAATTTTAGTCATGTTGATGGGACAACCAAGAATTTTCTTCTCGATGTCTAAAGATGGTTTACTTCCTAAATCTTTTGGCAAGGTGCATCCTAAATATCAAACACCGCATATCACTACCATGATAACCGGAGCTGTTGCGATGGTTGTTGCAGGATTATTTCCTATCGGATTATTAGGTGAGTTGGTTTCTATTGGAACCTTATTGGCCTTCGTCATTGTTTGCGGTGGAGTATTGGTATTACGCTACAAACAACCTGATCTTAAGCGTCCGTTTAAAACTCCATTCTTCCCTTTGGTTCCGATTTTAGGGATGTTATCTTCCTTGTCATTGATGTATTTCCTTCCTTTGGATACATGGATTCGTTTGATCGTTTGGATGCTTATTGGTGTAATTATTTACTTTGGCTATAGTCGTAAACACAGCAAAGTCAATAATCCTTAATGAAAGCTGAATCACCTGAAAAAGGCAGTGAAGAAAAATTCAATCGCTCCTTAGGTTTTTGGGATGCTACTATGTTGGTGGCAGGCTCGATGATTGGCTCCGGTATTTTTATTGTGAGCGCCGATATGGCTCGTATGGTAGGAAGTACAGGTTGGCTGCTCTTTCTTTGGATCCTGAGCGGACTTATAACGGTGATGGCTGCACTAAGTTATGGTGAGCTAGCCGGGATGATGCCAAAAGCAGGAGGACAATTTGTTTACATTGAAAGAGCCTGGGGAAAAGTCACTTCGTTTTTGTACGGCTGGACGGTATTTACAGTGATACAAACCGGTGTTATTGCAGCGGTAGCAGTGGCCTTCGCAAAATATTCCGGTGTTTTTTTTCCGAGCATTGCCATTGATAATATTTTACTTGATATAGGATTTCTAAAAATATCAACGGCGCAGATGTTGGCCATCGTTTGTATTTTATTTCTCACCTGGATCAACACGAAAGGAATTCAACATGGCAAGCGAATACAAGTTGTATTTACCTCGGCGAAATTAATTGCGCTTTTGTTTTTAATCACGGCAGGAATTTATGTGGGATTGAATTACGAATGGTTTGGGCAAAATTTCACAAACCTTTGGGATGCGAAAACGAGTGTTGATACGGGCAGCGGATGGAAAACAAGTGATCTTGCCGGTTCTGCATTGGTATTGGCATTGGGCACTGCTATTATCGGATCTTTATTTAGCTCTGATGCATGGAACAATGTTACTTTTATAGCAGGAGAAATTAAAGAGCCGCAAAAAAATATTCCTTTAAGTTTATTGACCGGCACAGCGATCGTTACTGTATTGTATCTTCTCACCAACATTGCTTATTTAGGATTATTGCCCTTGCATGGTGATCCGGCAGCGGGAGATGTGATTGGACAAGGAATGCAATATGCAACACAAGATCGAGTGGGAACGGCGGCAGCATCAAGAATTTTTGGCGAGAGTGCTGTGTATTTAATGGCCTTGCTGATTATGGTTTCTACCTTCGGATGCAATAACGGAATCATTTTATCCGGAGCACGTGTTTATTATGCCATGGCGAAAGATGGACTCTTCTTCAAAAAAGCGGCTAGCCTTAACCGTAATGAAGTTCCTGAATTTGCCTTATGGACGCAAGCGGCTTGGGCTTGTGCATTGTGTTTGAGCGGAACCTATGGTGATTTATTAGACTACTGCACTTTCGCGAGTTTGTTATTTTACATTGTTACCATTGCCGGAATATTTGTATTGCGCAAAAAAGAACCGAATGCATTTCGTCCTTATAAAGTAATTGCCTATCCGATTTTACCTGCACTTTATATTTTAATTGCCGGTGCTATCTGTTGCATTTTACTTTATACTAAACCGAGCAATACTTGGAGTGGTTTGTTCATTGTGTTTCTGGGGTTACCGATTTATTATTTGTTTATAAAGAAGAAGAAGAAAGTATAATATTATGACGCTCCAACAGAGAATAAATAAATTTCCCTGCAAATCCCGTTAGCCTTTAGTTTTGAGACATCACTACAAAAGGATATTGCAGTATTAATGGAGGCTTTTCATTTTGTGATGTATCTTTTGCGCCCTTTGCCCCTTTGCGGCCGATAGCTATCGGCCTTTGCGAGAAAAGAGATTTATTTTCTATCTGAATCATTTCCACCATGATGATCTAAATGAATCTGCCTAAAAAAAACGAATTAGTAATCGATCTTAACATTATCCAATGCAAAGCATAATTTAGCTTTGATTAGAATTTCTATTTCACGCAAAGGGGCAAAGATCGCGAAGTGTTATCCATAGAAATCTATCTATCTCAAACCTGAAGGAATTGTTCTTTATGAAATGAGTTTTAAAAAATTAAACTAAAAAAATCCTACAGGTACCGGACCTAAGTTCGCAAAAGGGTTTCAAGGATAGGTGAAATTTCAGCAATACAATTTTTTATTATTAAGAATTAAAATTTTATTCCCTTTAACGTAAATAATATCATCTTAAAAATTTGAAATAAAACGCGGCGTTCTCTTCTAAATCGCTGCGCCCGCCCCGTTTAAATTGAATCTCTATTTTTAAAACGCAAACTTCAAAGTTCCAAAAATATTTCTTCCCGGGGCATTGATTCCACTTGCAAAAGCGCGGTACTGGATGTCGAAGATGTTATCGACTCCTGCTTGTATGCTGATGTTTTTCTGAATGCGATATGACAATCTCCAGTTGAGGGTGAACCATGCCGGGATGCCATCTGCGGTAGCGTATTGCTCGTTATCTTCTCCGTTTAAATAATAGTCTTTCAATTTTTTTGAGCCATTGTAATTCACAAAAAAATCGGAACCAAAATTATGATGTGCATACTTCAATCCTAAACGCATCGTGAATGGCGGAATATGATCAAGAGGAGCATCACTTGAATCTGTTTTGATGCGACCGTAGGTGTAACTCATAGTAAAACTCAATTCAAAATTTTCAATGAGTCTAGTGCGGAGTCCGGAGCTGAAACCATAAATATAAGCGCGTCCTTTATTTTGATTAGCCAAAACCTGACTCAAACTTCCATTGTAATTGATGGAATCTTGCCCTTGGTAGTTGTACACATCGGTGATGATGGCATTGTAGAACTGAGTATAATACAAAGTGTTTTCCCAAGTGGTTTTACCATTGTAAATTTTAGTGAGTCCAATTTCTGTATTGATGGTTTGTTCCGGCTTGATGGATTCATTGGGAACGATCACGGTACCTATGGTCGATTCAAAAACTTTCGCTAAGTCGTCCACGTTAGGAGCACGGAAACCTGTACTCAACAGCACCGAAAATTTCAAATCATCATTTGGAATGTGAATCAATCCAACACTTCCCGAATAAACGAGGTGTTCTTGATTGACTTCACGAAATGGGAAATTAAAAAAAGTTGTGTCTTTAAACGTAGAATGCAATGTAGTAAAACCTATGCGCGCTCCATCGTTTAAAGTAACTTGATCATTAATTTTCCATGTATGAGAAATGTAAATAGCAGCATTGTTCATGGTATTGTCACCATCGGGATAACGCGTATCGAGAGGAGTAATAGCGTTTGATACAATATCCCTTTCTTCCGCAGTAGAGGTAAGTGAATTCAATTGACCATCCAAACCAAAACGCAAGGAATGCTTGCCTGCGATGCGTAACAGATCCAAATTATAACCAAGTACATTTACATCCTCCACTCTGCTTTGCAAATTATTCGCATTGAAACGACGTTGATGACGGCTTTCTTGCACTTTTTGATAATTCAATCCGAGATGTATTTTATTAAAAAACCCATCTCCGGAAACATAATTCAAATCGTAGGCTGTCAACAATCTTTCTGCAGGACCATAATACCACTCCGCATTTCTTAAACCATCTCCGGCAGGATCTGTTAAACGATCATAACGCGGAACATCACTCGTACTGGAATACTGAATATTGAATCCGTGTGTGATTTTATCGGTGGCTTTAAAAGCAAATTTTTGCACCAAATCATATTGCTGATAGCCCGATTGCACTTGCAAATAGCGATCATTGTTTTTCACTAATGAATCGATGCCATTGATACGATCGACATAATAATCACGTTCCGGATATTCACCATCGTAAAATGGATTTTGATTTTCTCCTCCACGCAAATCTCCGAAATCAGAATAAGTAAATGATGTGAAAGATGCCAAACGCTTTCTTCCTAAATGCACATCAAAATGTCCGGTCATTTCATTATTCACCGTGCCGAAACGCGAAAATGCATTTACTTTTAGCAATGATTTTTGATCTTCCTCTGCAAACAAAGGTGCTTTTGTATACAGATGCAACACTCCGCCCAAGGCATCGCTTCCATAAATAGTGGACGAAGAACCAAACAATATTTCAACACGATCCAAACTATTATTATCAAGTGATAATACATTTTGAAGGTGACCTCCACGATAAATCAAATTGTTTAATCGAACGCCATCAACCACGAGCAAAATTCGATTCGCTTCAAATCCACGTAGTACCGGCGAGCCTCCACCCATCTGACTTCGTTGAACGAAAACTCCCGCAGTGTTAGAAAGTAAATCGGCCGTTGTTTGTGCTTGTGCTAAAGAAATTTGTTTTGAAGTTATTAATTGTACTTGCTGGGAAATTGTTTTCCGTGTCTCTTCCGATTTATTCGCAGAGATGATTACTTCATTGAGCGAATTCGTGGTACTATCTTCACTTTCTGTTTGAGCGATGACGGATGATATATTTAAGGTCACTGCTAGAAGCAGTAATTTGCATTTCATAAATTATTTTTTTGAGAGTTGAGAGTTAAGCTATGACGCACTATGCGGTCATGGTTTTCGAAATTCATCCTATGACGGATAAATAATTTGCCTGCTGAATCCATTTACAAAATGAAAACATCCAACAGACAATAAAATAAAAATTAACCTTTCTCCGGTGGTGGGGATGTGATTTCTTTAAAAGAAGTACAGAGCACATCTTCATTAAAAAATAAATTTTGTTGCTTTTCGATTTTCGCTATGAAATTCCCATCTGCAAAAATAGCAGGCAAATAGAGGAGCGTAGAAAGTTTTAAAATTAGCACAGGCAAAGTTCCGTTTTGATCTTCGGCATGACAAATCATCTTTTCAATTTCATGCAATATCGTTTCTTCTTTCACATCGTGCAATGCAAGCATGCGCACCGAATCGCCGAAAAACTCGATGTTTTTCACATCATACATTTTTCCCTCAAATTTTACTTCAAAGGAATTTTTTCTTCCTTTTTCAAAATCCGCTTTCGATAATTGAATTGTTTCAAATTCCGCATTCGGATTATTCAATTCTTCCAACATAAAATCTTGTACGAATTGTTGTTGCAAGGAATACAGGGAGATGAGTCCACCGGATTGAGCCAACAGAAACACAAGCAAAGAAAAGGCAAGAAATTTTTTCAAGAGTATTATTCAGAATTAGAAATCGAAAATACGAACAAAGCTTGATATAAAGCAACAAAAACTATATCAGTCCTAATTCCTTGCACACTTTTTCTGCAGCTATTTGCTCTGCCTTCTTTTTCACATGATCCATGGCGGTAGCGCGTTCTTCGCCATCGATCACTAAACGTATCGTGATCAGGCGCGATTTCACATCTTCGTCTACGGTGTCGA
>Ga0209284_10003934_pt1 | contig 17501 bp, 17 predicted proteins | sample FRY03_FD_187211 | JGI IMG/M metagenome (GOLD analysis project Ga0209284, IMG submission 187211) | Freshwater microbial communities from Lake Fryxell liftoff mats and glacier meltwater in Antarctica - FRY-03 (SPAdes) (version 2) | ecosystem: Environmental > Aquatic > Freshwater > Ice > Glacier... | reverse complement strand
AAAGACAACGAGTGGCTTAACTACTTAGAACGAGGGTCAGATTGGTTTGAAGGAGCTAACGACTTAGCCATTCAAATGTATGACCCAATAACTGGTGCTGGCTTCGATGGAGTTATCGCAACCGGGCGCAATGAGAATCAAGGGGCAGAGTCAACGTTGTCTTATTTATCAGTAGCACAACGCAAACATAGCTATCTGGGGGTTTCCATATGAGTTTAGTTACTCGCTCAAACATAAGGCTTCGGGCAGATCCTAATCGTGTGATGACTCGTATCTTTATACCAGGGGAAGAGGAGTTGATCAGGGGTACTTCGCGTGCGCAAAATATAGTTGATCGTGCGCTTTTACTTTCAGAGGATGAAGTCAACCAAATGCTTGCGCAAACTAACGAGAGCTTCCAATCACGACATCGGAATCTAAACAAGCAATTTGAACTTCACTTTTCAGCTGTTGCCGGAATGATCGATGCCACAATAGAACTGTCAGAGAACCGAAAATTACTAATCGGAGCCTACTTAACGCAAGAGTATGCCTTTGAATCCACCGCCTACTGCAATCCATCCATGGTATCTCATCCAGATCAGGATGGAGTGTTACCAGGTCATTTACGTTTCCTAATGAGCATTCGCGCAATTGGCGAGGGTCATGTCTCTGGCATTGTTTTCCGGACTGGATTAATTGACCCCGAAGGTGAAGTAACAATTGATCCGCAATCAAAGTGTGCGACAAGTTTTACAAAACGATCCATTATTCTTCGTAACCGAATTGTTCGACATATCGCCACAGAGGCGGGCATGAGTACGGAAGAGCTCGGCTTGATATTTGGGGCGCTGCCGGAGAAGTTCACCCCGGAAGAGTTAGATGAGTGTTTGGCTCAGTTGCCGGCGATGCGTCTGCACGATCCAGCTATGGTGAAGGTCGTCGAAAAGATACACGCGATTGCTCGCAGCACTTATGAAGCAGAATTTGAGGAAAGCACCGAGATTGGCGAACGTGTCCTTTGGCCAGCTGCTGAAAACGAACGTCATGGAATGGAAGATGCCAGGTGGGTTTGCTTCACCGACTCAGATGGGTCAGATAGTTACCGCGCGACATATACCGGATTTAATGGGCAACAAGTTATCTCCCGGCTTTTAGAGACGAACGACTTTAGGAGCTTCTCCTCCATGGAACTTTCTGGTTCGGCAGCGGCCAACAAAGGTCTGGCATTGTTTCCACGCCAAGTTAAAAATAGATTCTTAGCCCTTTCTAGATGGGACCGTGAGTCAAACTCGATTGCATATTCGGATGATGGATATCACTGGAATTTATCCACCAACTTTGAAAAGGCGATACAGCCCTGGGAATTAGTCCAGATTGGCAATAATGGCTCACCGATGGAAATCCCAGAAGGGTGGCTCGTGATCACTCACGGGGTCGGCCCAATGCGTAAATACTCACTTGGCGCGGTGTTACTAGACCTGGAAGATCCTACGATCGTATTGGCCTCATTGGAACTTCCTTTTCTGGAAGCAGAAGAGGATGAACGAAATGGTTACGTACCAAATGTCGTCTACTCATGTGGTGGCTTAATTCACAATGGAGTTCTGATACTGCCTTATGGATTTAGCGATGTTGGAACTCGAATTGCGACTGTCAATGTCAAAGAACTTTTGAATCAGATGACAGCGAAATAGCTATTCGTTAATTAGTCGCAACAGTGAAAGCCTTGTCATCTTTAGCAGACAGCGTCCCGTCTTTTGCTGAGAAATCTTCCACGGTAAATGAATAATTTCCTGGTGCTAGCTTGCCAAGATTAACGCTCCAAGCAGAGCGATCCGGGCAGGCCGATTTCGCGGTGGTGGGTTCACTTTTTATAACCTTGTTATCTTTTCGCAAGGTCCACACTACATTCGCCTCGAAGGTACAAGCTTCACCAGAGATGATTACTGGATTAGTGGGAGTGTCACCTTGGCGGAAAGAGGAAATTTGTAAAGAGTTAAGAACTTCGTAACTTTGCTGCTTCATAATCTTGCTGGACGCATCGACATGGCCAGCAAGTGAATCAATTGGTTGGCCATCGACAAGAAGGAGAATTCCGGTGATGGTGGGGTCGATCGCCGAGACGGTCCAGAGCAATTGATCGATGGCGAGAGCTTCGCTTTCAGCGCCAACATTTAGTTTGCCCATTTTAAGATCGATAACTCCGGTGGCGCCGTCCTTGGTATAAACGTTGAGCGAAGTTCCGGTTCCCCAGAGATTTGCGTAATCAGGATCAACTGGCTTAGCGCTTCCGGAAATTAACTGGGAAAGAGTTTCAGTCGCCAAGTCCCCGGCAGATTGAAAGGAGTATTTCTCACTGAACAATTTGAATCCGGTTGGGGTGTCGCCAACGTAAAACATGTCTACCGTTTTCGTCGGCACACTAGTTGGGGTTGGAGTCGGGGTCCCATTGGAGGAGCAGCCGGAGATTACAAGAGCAATCGCAAAAGCCAGAACCGGGAATGCGCTCTTAATTTTCATATCTGACCTTAACTTTAAATTAGAACCGAGTGAAGGGAAGCAATGCTGAAAGAAAATCCTTATGCGACTGTTCTTTTGGCAAGTGGTTGGGTAAAACGCCAGCCCTAAGTTTTCTTTTTATCAGACTTTTCCTGTTTTTTGACGCGCTTTTCCTTTAGCGACAACTTTGGTTCCTTCTTCGCATTTGCGTTGCCTTTTTGTTCCTTGTTAGCCATGTTCTTTTTCCATTCTGTAGGACCGCACTGGTTGAGTAGTTCTGCACATTGCCTAAATCACGAAATCTTTCAATCATTCCCAGCAGGACTCTATTTCAATTTCGGCTAGGTATCTAGTTCGCCATCGGTTGCTGACCTCAGAAGGACGCGGCCAGGTGTGGTCAAACTATATGGAACGGTCATTACTTCTCGAAAAGTTAATTAGACCGGAAGCGGGGTTGGTTTAGCGATTGCTGGCAATATTATGAAACTTCATACTAGGTCGTTGGCACTCAGTACCTTCGTTTTAAAATACCTTCGGAATATTGCACTTTCCACGCGTTCCAGGAAATCGCCCCACGACTCTTGCTCATTAAAGGAGCTCAAGAGAAACTCCCAATTCTCCAGCATTAACTCACGATGTGCTTGTAGCGCGGATTCTTGGTCGGAAAGCGTTAACGGGCGCAACGTCATTTGGAAAGTATTACCCATTAACCACTTTCTACATCGGCAATTTACTCATTCCGGGGGGCGGATGATGCCGATCATGGGAAGGTAAAGAATGCGCGCGCGTTACTCCATCTGGCAATTTGGCAACCATTACTTCGATTAAATGCGGCGTTGATTTTTCGCCCGTGAACAGTGCCGACAATCTTTGCCTTCTGGGGGCCGCCGTAAATCTGGGTACACATGGTGCCGATCGGAACCGGCGTGAAGAGGCGAATCCCTTGCTTAGCAATAGCAGCGCAGATCGCCTTCTTATTCGGGTGCGTGCCAGTTGCCGAATAAGCCCGGCAGGAGACGGTATATACGGATTGACTAATAGCACTCGGGCGGTAGGTCAAGGTTAATTTGCTAATCGAATTGCCCGCTTGCTGCCCGGCAACCGCCGATTCACTCAGCACCACTTGGCCGCCAGCCAAAGCAACGGTCATTACAACAAGCCCGGCAACCATCCTTTGACCAATTGTCTTAATGACTAGCATCTAAATTCTCTTTCTCGATAAACCTGCAGTTAAAAAGGAGGCTACACATGAAAGAGTCAGAATGCTGGTGAAATACGGGTGAGAGTAACTCGAGAACCCTGTGAATTTATCAGCGCTCATCCAGTAACTTTGCTTCACACTTGAACTACAGGGGTAAGTGTCGGAAGCCGCTGAACTTCAGCTCACCAATAGTGACGACGGCCACCCATTGGACGACCCATCGAGCCAAGGAGAAATAGAACCACTCCTAAGATAATTAAAACGAGACCGATAGTCTGTAAAATCGGGATACTGGCTACAATCGCGATCAGGATAAGAACAATGCCGAGAACGATCATTTGTTTACCTTTCTGGTTGTTGTTGGTAAGAAACGGAACTATTCAGTAACTGGCGATTCAGCAATCGGCCTTGATGTACTGGCGTTACTGCGATTGCTTCGTTCTATTTCCAGCTCCTGGCTCAGCCGGTCACGATCTTGTCGCAGCGACTCGGTCTCGCTTTTGGTGTGTTTTAGCTCGCGCCGCATTCCGCCGAAAGCCAGCTGTCTGGTGAAGGCACCCCACAAGAGGTAAATCCCCAGCATTCCAACAACCCCTGCCACGGCGCCGTAAAGGAACAACATTCCTGTTGACGTATTGAGCAGCTGCTCTCCAAAAATGGAAAACTCGCCGCTTGCGTGGATATCGCCTCTGTTACTAGCAACACCAGCCACCACGACTGCCACGGCGGCGATTAGGGCGATCAACCCGATGATAACGATCATGCCTGTCCTCCAATTTTTCCTAGAAATGGATCACGACGATCGGAATTAAGTGTTGGATTTACCCTCAACTTCAATTCTAAGCTTGAGCAAACCTTAAATTTCATCACGAGTCAACGATAAAATGGTCAAAGTGTTGAAGGGTCACCCATTCGGAAGCTATGTGGAGCTGGGTTGGGTCAACTATTTGACGTAATCAAGTTGATCAATTCTTTAGTAGAATAAGGGTGTTGTTTCCGGGGTCGGTGTAATCCCGAACCGGCGGTTAAAGTCCGCGACCCGATGGCTGCCAGTTATCGGTTGACTCAGTGAAACTCTGAGACCGACGGTTAAAGTCCGGATGAGAGGAAACCAACAAGTGGTGGGCTTGTGCCTACCTGCTTTGTGCATTTCTGTTTGATAACAGCTGCACGTACCCCGGCGACTCGTTTCTTGAGTTAGGGGGAAGTAAATGGATTACTCAGTTGCGATGCAACGCGCCATTGATCTCTCCCAAAAAGGTTTAGGAAAGACCGCACCCAATCCGATTGTGGGTGCCGTCATCATCGATTCAACTGGCGCAATTATCGGGCAAGGTTTTCATGATCGAATGAATTCCCCTGACCATGCCGAAGTTGTAGCTTTAAAAGTTGCGGGCAATAGTGCACGTGGGGCAACCATGGTTGTCACGCTGGAACCCTGCAATCACATCGGCACCACTGGTTCCTGCGCTGCCACCATTATCGCGGCCGGCATCACAACCGTTGTCTTTGCAATCAGCGATCCGAATATTAAGGCGGCCGGGGGCGCACAAACCTTGCTCGATGCCGGGGTTACCGTGATTGCTGGAGTATCAAATGAAGTGGCGGCTTTTGCGAACCGAGCTTGGCTGTTGAAAGTAAGAAAGGGTCGGCCATTTTTTACTTGGAAAGTTGCGGCAACTTTGGATGGAAAAGTCGCGGCCAGTGATGGAACTTCGCAGTGGATAACAAATGAGGAAGCTCGCGCCGATGTTCAGCTTTTGCGCAGATATGCCGATGCAATTTTGGTTGGAACTAACACGGTAATTGCAGATGACCCACATTTAATTCCACGTGGAAATTTTGTTGGTTACCCAAGAAATCCGTTACGAGTCGTGTGTGGCCAGCAGGATTTACCGACGGCTGCGAAAATCTTTGATACGGCCGCCCCAACGCTGGTTGTGAAATCAAAGGATTTAAATCTTTTGCTGGACAAACTCAAGGAGGCTGGCGTTAATCAGGTGTTAGTAGAAGCTGGTCCAACTCTGGCAACGGCAATGTTGCAGGCGGGTCTGCTGGATGAGCTAGTTATTTATCAAGCTCCTTCAATAATTGGCGCTGGCAAAAGCTTTGTTGCCGATCTCGGCGCAACCACAATCAACCAGCAAATGCTTATGAATCACATCAGTACCCAAGTAATTGCTGGCGATATTAAGTCTGTTTATCAAATAAGGGATGGTGCCTAATGTTTACCGGATTAATCGCAGAGCTAGGAACCGTTACGGCAATTTCGCGTAACCCGGATTCAGCTATTTTTACTATTGCAGCACCGGACTTGATCGCACAAATCAACCCAGGTGATTCAGTTAGCGTAAATGGGGTATGCCTGAGCGCAGTAACAGTGACTGGCGCTGGTTTCACCGCCGATGTCATGATTCAAACCTTGAATCTCACCAGCCTTTCCATAATTGAAGTAGGTTCAAGGGTAAACCTCGAACTTGCTGCTCAATTAAATGCCCGCATGGGTGGCCATATTGTGCAGGGGCATGTCGATGGTGTGGCACAAGTTGTTGCCTTAACACCGGGGGATAAGTGGGCTCGCTTTGATTTAACGATTCCAGAAAAACTTGGCAAGTACATAGTGAATCAAGGCTCAATTGCATTAGATGGAGTTTCGTTGACAGTTGGTGAAATTGATGATGCCAAGAATCAAGTAACAGTGTGGTTGATTCCCGAAACATTAGCGCGCACCAGTTTGTCGACCGCGGTAGTAGGCGACCTGGTAAATGTGGAAGTTGATGTACTGGCCAAATACGTGGAACGTTTAATGAATAGAGGCGCAGTACATGAATAGTATGCAAGCCGCCCTGGCCGCCTTTGCGCGTGGTGAAATGATCATCGTTGTTGATGATGAAAGTCGGGAAAATGAAGGCGACTTGATGTTGCTTGCCGAAAAAGCAACTGCTGAATCAGTTGGCTTTATGGTGCGCCACACCACCGGAATTTTATGTGTTGCAATCGATGAAGATCGAGCCCGTGCGCTGCGCTTGCCATTAATGGTGGAAGATAATCAGGATTCGAAAAAAACCGCCTTTACCATCAGTGTTGATGTCCGGGCTGGACTCACAACCGGCGTTAGTGGCCAAGAACGAGCTAACACCGTGGTTGCCTTAGCAAACCCTGAATCTGTGGCGACTGATTTCATTCGCCCGGGCCATGTCTTCCCGCTGATTGCCGTAGATGGCGGACTGGCAGTGCGACGCGGCCATACCGAAGCTGGCTTAGCGTTGGCGCAATTGGTGAATGCGAAACCTGCCTGCCTGTTATCAGAAATTGTCAATGAAGATGGATCCATGGCACGCGGGCAATCCTTATATGATTTTGCAGATCGATACGGTTTGCATACCGTATCGATCGAGCAACTTTCCCAGTTGCCAATTGAGTACAGTTCAAAACCAGCCGCCATCTTTGATTTTGAATGGGCCACACTCCCATTGCGTAATAAACAGTGGCAGGTTGCAACTTTTCCAACTCTGACCCACCGCGAACATGCGGTCATCAAATTCGGTACTTCCGGGACGCCGGCTTTGGTGCGCATACATAGTGAATGTTTTACCGGCGATGTCCTGCACTCGCAACGTTGCGATTGCGGCGAGCAGCTGGAGCAGTCAATCTCTTTGATTGAAACAGCTGGTTATGGCTACATCATCTATCTTCGCAATCACGAAGGCCGCGGAATTGGCCTGAGTGAAAAGATCAAGGCGTACCAATTGCAAGATCAAGGTCTAGATACAGTTGAAGCTAACATCCAATTGGGCCATCAAGTTGATGCCCGGCAATGGAGTGATGCGGTCGCCATCGTTCAAAGCCTAGGTTTAGTGGCCATCACATTGCTAACAAATAATCCAGCCAAGGTGATTGCGATGAGAGATGCCGGAATTTCCTGTACCCAAAAGCTTTTGGTGATTGCCAGTAATCAATTTAATGAAAAGTATTTAGCCACAAAAGAGCATAAATTAGGGCATCTTCGAGGAGGTAAGTAAATGGCAGGTGCCACACCGCAGATTGGTTCTCAGCCATTGCCGCAAGCAAAGGTAGCGATTATTTCTTCGTCGTGGCACTTAGATATTTGCAACGATTTAATTACCGGGGCAAAGCGCGCATTGGCTGCTGCCCAAGTTTCAAAGATCGAAGTAGTAATGGTGCCAGGCTCTTTTGAGATTCCGCTGGCTGCGCAATATGCATTCGAGCAAGGCTTTGATGCTGTGGTTGCCGTTGGCCTGGTTTTAAAAGGGGAAACACCGCATTTTGATTATGTCTGCCAAGGTGTAACCCAAGGGGTAATGGATGTGTCATTAAAGTATGGCAAGCCGATTGGTTTTGGGGTTTTAATGTGCGACGAACTAGATCAGGCAATAGCGCGGTCTGGTGTTGCCGGCAGCAAAGAGGACAAAGGTTTTGACAGTGCCATCGCGGTTATTGAACTACTCCACCTACGCAACCAGAATTGATCCTTTCGATCCCGCTTGCGATCTGGCGTAATTGTGATGTCCATAACTCATCAGCTAACAACATTGGCGCCCCATGACCGATGTATAGGCCAGGTAATTTCGCCTCAGTTCGATCCTATCGCAAGGTAGTTGAAACCTAAATTACCTTAGCGGGTTTGCTATGCCCATTTCGGTAGTTACACTCAATCCCGTGAGCACAAATAGCGCAGGTGCAGCCTTCAAAGCGGCGCTGCTTGCCGAATCCCCGTTGCAAATTGTTGGCACCAGCAACGCCAATCACGCCCTGCTGGCCCAACGCGCCGGCTATCGGGCGATTTATTTATCAGGTGGCGGCGTTGCCGCCGGCTCACTTGGAGTTCCAGATTTAGGGATTACGACATTGGATGATGTCTTAACCGATGTTCGTCGCATTACCAATGTCTGCGCTACTCCCTTGTTGGTGGATGCCGACACCGGATTTGGCGCATCCGCTTTCAACATTGCCCGAACGGTGAAAGATTTGATTAGAGCCGGTGCCGCTGCCCTGCATATTGAAGATCAGGCTGGTGCCAAGCGCTGTGGCCACCGGCCTAATAAAGAGATTGTCGCCAAGGGCGAGATGGTGGATCGGATTAAGGCGGCCGTTGATGCCCGGAGCGATGATAATTTTTTAATTATGGCCCGGACCGATGCGATTGCAAAGGAAGGGATCGAATCCGCTCTGGATCGGGTGCAGGCATATATTGAAGCTGGCGCAGATTTAATTTTCCCAGAAGCGATTAGCACCTTGCAAGATTACAAAACCTTTAGCGCCGCCTCGGCCAAGCCGATCTTGGCCAATATTACTGAGTTTGGTATGACCCCATTATTTACGCGGGAAGAACTGGCGGATAACGGTGTTGCTATGATTTTGTATCCGTTGTCAGCTTTTCGGGCAATGAATAAGGCGGCGGAAAATGTTTACACTGCGATCCGGCGAGATGGCACCCAGGCCAATGTGATCGACTCCATGCAGACGCGAGAAGCGCTATACCAAAGTATTAATTACTATGAATATGAAAAAATGCTGGACAACACCCTAGGCAAAGACAACGGTTAGGAAATCATGACTGAACTTAAAGTAAAAAAGTCGGTAGCACTATCAGGTGTGCCAGCGGGCAACACCGCGCTAAGTGCAGTCGGCGGGGCCGATCTGCATTATTGTGGTTACTCGATCAAGGATTTGGCTACCAACTGTGAGTTTGAAGAGGTTGCCCACCTGCTTGTTCATGGCGCACTTCCAACCAAGGTGCAGTTGGCTGCTTACAAGGCAAGACTCAAGGGTTTGCGTGCAATTTCCCCCGCAGTGAAAACAGTTCTCGAGCAAATTCCAGCATCAGCTCATGCGATGGATGTTTTACGCACCGGCTTTTCCGCGCTAGGGGCGGTGACACCGGAATCGACACCGCACACCGAAAGTGGAGCGCGCGATATCGCAGATTCAATGCTTGCTAAAACTGGTTCCATGCTTGGTTACTGGCATCACTTTGTAAACAATGGCGTGCGGATCGAAGTAGAAACCGATGACAACTCAATCGGCGCCCATTTCTTGCACTTACTTCATGGGCAAAAGCCAAGTGATTTGTGGGAAAAGGCGATGCACATCTCACTAGTTCTTTATGCAGAGCATGAATTTAATGCTTCCACCTTTACCGGGCGGGTGATTGCCGGCACCGGTGCCGATATTTATTCCTGCGTAACAGGTGCAATTGGAGCACTCAGCGGTCCAAAGCATGGCGGGGCAAATGAGGTGGCATTGGAAATCCAGCTTCGATATGCAACCCCAGATGAGGCCGAAACCGATATTCGCAAGCGGGTTGAAAATAAAGAGGTAATCATTGGTTTCGGGCACCCGGTATACACCGTGTCAGATCCGCGTAATGAAATCGTCAAGGTAATTACCAAAGAGCTAGCGATAGCCGCTGGCAAAGAGAATCTTTACGACATTGCCGAACGGATCGAAGCTGTTATGTGGGAAGTTAAGAAAATGTTTCCTAATGTGGATTGGCTTTCAGCGGTTGCTTACGATTCGATGAAGGTTCCAGTCAATTATTTCACACCACTATTTGTGATGGCACGCATTTCTGGTTGGACCGCCCATGTGATTGAACAACGCAATGATGGAAAGATTATTCGTCCAACGGCCACATATGTTGGTCCGGCAGACTTGACCTTTGTACCTATTGACCAGCGCTAAAAATGTCATCTTCGCCAACTAAAAACACTCAGCCTTATGATCAAGTGATCATCGACATTGTTGATTACGTGCTTGAGTATCAGATCAAATCTCCGGTTGCTTATGAAACGGCGTGGAACTGTTTGCTAGATACCATTGGTTGTGGCTTGGAAGCCCTGGAATACGATGCCTGCACAAAGTTGTTGGGACCCGTCGTTCCGGGGATTACCGTTGCCAATGGCGTCAAAGTTCCTGGCACTAAATATGAATTAGATCCAGTTCAAGGCGCCTTCAACATTGGCGCAATGATTCGTTGGTTAGATTTCAATGACACCTGGCTAGCTGCCGAATGGGGACATCCATCCGATAACTTAGGCGCAATTCTTGCGACCACTGATTGGCTAGCGCGCACAACGACGAAAGAGTTCACGATCAAAGATGTGCTAACTGCGATGATCAAGGCCCATGAAATTCAAGGATGTATTGCGCTAGAAAACTCCTTTAACCAGGTCGGGCTGGACCATGTGGTGTTGGTAAAAGTTGCATCAACGGCAGTTGTAGCCCAGTTGCTGGGTTTAACTCGCTCGCAATGCTTGGCAGCGGTTTCTCTGGCTTGGGTGGATGGGCAAGCACTTCGTACCTATCGCCACTTTCCAAATGCCGGCTCACGTAAGTCATGGGCAGCCGGGGATGCAACAGCGCGCGCGGTGCGACTTGCTTTGATCGCACAGACTGATGAGATGGGTTATCCATCTGCACTTACTGCAAAAACTTGGGGCTTCTACGATGTTTCATTTAAAGGGAACGCCTTTAAATTCCAACGTGCTTATGGCTCTTATGTGATGGAAAATATTTTATTCAAGATCTCCTTCCCAGCCGAATTCCATTCCCAAACCGCAGTGGAAGCGGCAATGTTGATTTACCAGCAGCTGCAGGCTGTCGGCAAGACCCAAGCCGATATTAAAAAGGTAACGATTCGTACACACGAGGCATGCATCCGAATCATCGACAAAAAAGGTCCATTAAATAATCCGGCGGATCGCGATCACTGCATTCAGTACATGGTTGCGATCCCGCTAATTTTTGGGCGTTTAACTGCGCGTGATTACGAGGAAGATGTAGCGGCCGATTCCCGCATCGATACGCTACGCGAAAAAATTGTCTGTGTGGAAGATTCTGGCTACACCACGGATTACCACGATCCCGAAAAGCGCTCGATTGCCAATGCGATTACTGTTGAATTTAATGATGGCAGCTCATTGGAAGAGGTCGCAGTTGAATACCCGCTCGGACATGCCCGCCGCCGGCGAGAGGGGATTCCGCTCCTGATTGAAAAATACAAGATTAATTTGGCACGTATTTACGATGTAGAAAAACAACAGCAGATTCTCGATCTGTGTCTAGATTACGACAAGTTAGCCGCAACGCCAGTAGCTGAGTTTATGGATTTACTGGCTCTTTAATGAGCGATATGTCAGCAAAGGTGCGTAAAGCACTCGATGTTGCCGTGGCCGCAATTGGTGGTTCCGCGCGTGATGGCCAAATTGAAATGGCGGAAGCAGTTGCCAATGCCTTAACAAATCGACACCATTTAATGGTTCAAGCCGGTACCGGAACTGGTAAATCCCTGGCCTATTTGGTACCGGGCATTGTGCATGGAAGAAAGGTTTTGGTGGCTACCGCAACCCTTGCTTTGCAGCGGCAGTTAGTTGATCGAGATTTACCGGCGGTTGTGCCAGCTTTAGAAAAAGAACTGGGCCGGGAAATTACCTTCGCGATCTATAAAGGCGTAGGCAATTATGTCTGTCTGCAAAAGATGAATAGTGATGATCTTGATCCAGATGGTGAATTAGTGATGGATGTTTCAGCGCTAGAAAAAGATGCCAAACGATTAATTACTTGGGCTAAGACGCCTGGAGTTAGTGGAGATCGCGATGATGCCCCCGAAGTTGATCGTAGAGTGTGGGCAGCAAATAGTGTGTCCGGGCGGGAATGTGTAGGTGCGGACAAATGTGCTTTTGGCTCGCAATGTTTTGCAGCTAACGCAAAGGCAAGGGCGCAGACCGCCGACATCGTTGTTACTAACCACACCTTATTGGCAATTGAAATAGTTGATTCGCACCCAATTTTGCCAGAGCGTGATTGCGTCATCTTAGATGAAGCCCACGAATTCATGGATCGTGCCACCCAGGCGGTGACTGATGAACTAACTTCTAATCGAGTTTTGCGAGCTGCGGCCATGGCTCGAAAGTTCATGCCGGGCAAGCTCTCCGATGCTTTTCATAAAGCGGCCAACGATTTTCACGAAGCAATGGTGGATTATGGTGAGTCCATAAAAGGTGATTTCACTTCGCAGGGGCGATTGCAAGAAATTCCGCAGTCACTTGAATTTCCAATTCGAAAGGTACTAGAAGGCGCCAAAGCGATTAGCCAATTTCTGGCAGCTGATGATGAGATTATAGATACTAATGTTTTGGCCGAGCGTGCTCGGGTAAAGGGTGCAGTAAATGAAATTGCAACTACTGCCGCAACTTTATTGAAACTCGGAGATGGTTTAGTACTTTGGTACGAACCAACCTTTTCCACCTTGTACTTAGCCCCACTTTCGGTCTCAGAAATTTTGCGGGAGAACTTACTTACCAAGACGCCGGTTATTGCGACTTCGGCCACCCTTACAGTTGGCAAGGGTTTTGATTCAATGGCAAAAAGTATTGGGTTTCTCATTGGGCAAGAGATGAATGCCGACTTAAATGAGAATGAGATTGATCCAGCAAACCTGCAGTTGCTAGATGTTGGTTCACCTTTTGATTTTGCAAATCAAGGTGTTTTATATATGCCAAAGCATTTACCTGAACCTGGCCGTGATGGACCAAGTAAAGAGCTGTTAACTGAGTTGGGTGAGTTAATTGATGCGGCCGGTGGTCGCACTTTGGCATTATTTTCTTCCTGGCGCGGGGTAGAAGCTGCGGATGCACATTTGCGAAAAGTATTGGCGGAACTGCCGATAAAGATCATTACCCAAAAACGGGGCGATGCCGTAGGCCCGTTAGTTGCCCGTTTTGCCAAAGATGAAACATCGATTTTGCTGGGGACCATGTCGCTTTGGCAAGGCGTGGATGTTCCGGGGAACAGTTGTATTTTGGTTGCCATTGATCGGATTCCATTCCCACGTCCGGATGAGCCGGTCATGAGCGCCCGGGCGGCGCAGGCAGATGCAGCAGGTGGCAGTGGTTTTATGCAGGTCTCTTTGCCTAGGGCGGCGCTGTTACTTGCGCAAGGCACCGGGCGATTAATTAGAGGCGTGGATGATCGGGGAGTCGTAGCCATTTTGGATTCCCGCATAGTCACCAAGAGGTACGGGAGTGTTCTACTTAACTCCATGCCTCCGCTCTGGCGAACCTCAGATTCGGCGATTGTCCGTGACTCATTGCGCAGACTCGCCCAGAGCGTGAAAGAATAATGTTATGCCACGCATCGAAACCCAAACTCTGGCACAGCACCGTGACTGGCGCCGTAATCAGCTGATCGATGCTGCTGCAAGTATTGCGTTGGAGTCAGGTGGCGCCGCAATTACAGTTTCGGCAGTTGCCCAACGTGCCGGATTTTCCCGAACTTCAGTTTATGAATACTTTGGCAGCAGTGCCGATTTAGTTGCTGACCTAGTAATTGATGAGTTAAACAATTTCACGCAATATTTGGGCGGGCAAGTCCAGCAAAGTACCGATCCACGTAACTGCATTGAATTATGGATTGAAGCCGCGCTAACTTATATCGCCGATGGTCGCCACTTACTGGCCAAAGCGCTGAATTTAACCGCCCTGCCACAGGAGCGCTCAAATCAAATCAGAGCCGCGCACCGAGCTTTGCTTGCGCCCCTAATGCAAGCACTCGAAGCCTTAAATGTGGCAGAGATCCAAAGAGCACTCGCATTTATCCAAGCGGTCACCGATGTTTCGACAAAGCGAATAGAGGCCGGCCATGATGCAAAGGTGGAAATTAAATCAGCAACCACCTTTTGCATCAACGGCCTGACCGCTATTTAATTACTTTCCTTTGAAGGTGTAAGAAACCATAAGCGGCGCATAACTGTCAGCTTTACCTAATGCTGAAGCTCTTACTTTACAAGTACCTTTTTTAACCGTTGCTTTTGCAAGTGCGGCTGAACAAGCAGGTGATGTCCGGTAAGTAATCTTTTCACCAAAGTTTGTTAATTTTGGAAAATTGATCTTGGTGCCAGCTTTGTTTGAAGGTGCAACTTTAAAACCGCTAATTGTTTGGGTGCCAAAGGCTAATTGAATCGGAAAACGCACTGTGGTGGCCGAAGCAGTAGCGGTTCCAAGCGATGTAACCGCAATACTGCATAAACCGGTACCGGTGAGGGCGGTTATGTTGCCGTTGGAAATCGCGCACGCGGGTGCAAGTGATTCATAGCTCAACGCTGCGCCAGCTTTTGAGGTTGCAGACATTACAGCTACTTGTCGATAGCCAAGAGTAAAGGCATCTCGGGTGCTCAGTGCCACGCCATTGATGTTGGCAGTGATTTCATCTGGTGTTAAAACAGCAACTCCTACGGTCGACACCTTAAATGTTAATGGAAAAAATTGGTCTTCACTCAAATCTCCCGGAACCGTGTGGTCATAGCGCAAAAATACGCCGCACTTTGAAACAGTGCAATCAACGGTTGTTGTTCCAGAAGTAAAGACACCAGCTGGCTTAAATACAATCGGGGAGTTAGGTACAAAAGATGCCCCGCGCGATGCCGAGATCCATAATTCCGCTGCCTTGTTGCAAATGGCTGGGCGAGATCCAGTCTTTTCTTCTAAGCACTGCTGCATGTACAAGCCGCCTCTACTTGGGAAGTTGCCCAAGATAATACTTATGTTGGCACCTTGAGATTCCAGGTTAATAAGCGGTGAACCAGTGAATTGGGTCTGGGCAGCTTGTGCGGGTGTTGGAACTAATAGTGATACTAGTAGGGTAATGACTACTGCGAATTTTTTCAATCTCTTCTCCTTATTTAACTTTTATGGGAATAAACATGTCATAACTTCTATCTTGACTTCGTAAATGATCGGCCCGCACCGTGATCGAACACTTCACTTTTGTGCAATCAAACTTTCCGATCTTTTTTGAGATGAGAACCTTTGCTTTAAACCGGCCACCCGGTAAAAACTCTCTTGCCAAACCCACGCCATAAGGGGGTGGGTTAGATGAGATCCAAAGGGATGCATTAGCTAGGCCAGTCTGATTCATTCCACCCCCACACGGAGTTGGCAATTTGCGTTTTTTAGGTGTTACACAAAAAGCTAAATAGAGGCCCACAGTTTCATCAAAATGATTTCCACTTACGGTGATAGTTGAGCCACTCTTTGCACTAGTTGCCGAAACTGCCAAAACCTGACCTTGGGTGCCTTTCATAGAAACAGCGCGCGCATCGGGCATGATTGCCAACGAAACTGCAACCAGCAGCGCGAATAGCTTTCTCATGAGAGCAAGATTAAGTGCTGCCAGATGGATTCTTATCCGACAGGACACGAGTACATGTCGCACAAAGTTTTGGCACAATGCGCCAGTGAAGAGGATCTGGATCATCATGCTGGCGCTAGCACTTAGTGGGTGTGCCAACTCACAAGCACTAAACGAATACAGTATTTCGGAAAGTGATGTTTCCACAGTTTCTATTAACGAAACTTCAGTTTTTGCGGTCGCACGGGTTGTGGTGTTAGCCAATGGCGTGGCCGAAATAATGGACTCACTCAATGCTAGATCAATTCTGGTTGGACGCGATATTTCGAGTACCGAATTTTCATTGCAAAGTATTCCGATAGTGACGTCTGGCCATCAGGTGATTGCGGAAAAGGTGATCGCGCTAAAGCCAGATCTCGTAATTGTTGATGCATCGACTGGACCAAAGGCAGCCATCGACCAAATTAAAGCCGCGAAGATTAAAGTAGTACAGACACCAGAGAGCTGGACGCTGGCAGATATTGCTCCGAAAATTAGGGCGGTCAGTAATGCAATTGGCGCACCGACAGCAGGTGAAACTTTAATTTCAAAATTAGCTGTCCAGGCAAAACCGGTAATAGTTCCAGGCAAACCCCGAATTGCTTTTCTCTACTTAAGAGGAACATCCGCCATTTACTTAGTTGGCGGGCCGGGGTCCGGCGCCGATTCGCTCATTAGTGCGATTGGTGGGGTCGATGTCGGCGCGCAAGAATTACCGCGCGCCTTTAACACTTTGACTGCCGAAAGTTTGGCGGCGCTAAATCCTGATGTACTTTTGCTGATGACCAAGGGGCTGGAGTCAGTTGGTGGTATCGATGGGTTGCTAAAACTTCCCGGCGTCGCCCAAACTTTGGCCGGTAAAAATAAGGCGGTAGTTGATGTAGATGATTCGCTACTTTTGGCTTTTGGTCCGCGGACATATTCCTTAGTGAATGCTTTAGCAGTAGCAGTAACAAAGGTAATTAAGTGAAAAAGTTAATTCCATGGTTAAGTTTGGTGCTGCTAATTGTCGCCACCTTTGGTTCCTTGTTGGTTGGTGCTACCCGAATCGATAATTTTTGGTCGGCTTTACTAAATCCAGCAACTAATGAAATCTTGTGGCAGATTCGAGTTCCAAGGGTTATTGCCGCGGTAATTGTCGGTGCCGCCCTTGGCATCGCTGGCCTAATGGCCCAAGGCGCTTGCAATAATGCCTTGGCGGAGCCATCAATTCTGGGAACTGCCGCCGGTGCCTCCGTTGGCGCAGTGATTGCTATTTTGTTGGGAGTCGTTCAGGTTGGTTCAATTGGTGCGATTATTTGTGGGGTAGTCGGTGCCTTGCTGGCCACTACCCTGACCTTAAAATTGGCATCACTTCGCGGAAATCTTTCCTCTTTTGCACTAATCATTGTTGGAATCGCGGTATCGGCAACCTTAGCTGCCGTTGTTGGCCTGGCTTCGGCTATGGTGACCCAGGCCGATGCACGTTCGATCTCGTTTTGGAGTTTTGGCTCTTTTGCACTCATCACCAACGAAAATTTAATTGGCATCTTAATTACTACATGTATTGGTGGATTCATTGCTTGGAAAGTTGCACCTGGCTTAGACCGACTCTCTCTTGGGGATGCCCCCGCTTTTCACCTAGGAGTCG
>Ga0209284_10003933_pt1 | contig 17510 bp, 14 predicted proteins | sample FRY03_FD_187211 | JGI IMG/M metagenome (GOLD analysis project Ga0209284, IMG submission 187211) | Freshwater microbial communities from Lake Fryxell liftoff mats and glacier meltwater in Antarctica - FRY-03 (SPAdes) (version 2) | ecosystem: Environmental > Aquatic > Freshwater > Ice > Glacier... | reverse complement strand
TCTGGGCATCTTGAACTGTGGTCATAGCCAAATGCTACGACAGGGCGACGGGTAGCGCACTGCCGATCTGGTCTGGTGGAAGTTCAATAGCCCCGTAAATCTCGACAGGGATGTCAAATTCACCAAATTCAACGACGCCAATTGGCACGACCCTGGTGTCGTATACAGAACCAAACTAGGTCGGTGAATCGGGTTATCGCCAGTTGCAGAACTTGGTATGTGGCTGATTCGTATAAACGTGCAACAATCGATTGCAGCAATTGCACTATATTGTTAATTTAGTTAACTCTCGAGGTCGGATGTGAAATGAATGATTTAAGAGTCGACCAGTTTGCAAATGAAATTTGGGCACTGGTTCCCGATGTGGTTTGGACTGGATCTGAAAGGCTTACAAATGTTTCGATAGTTATCAGAGGCGAGAAAATTATCAAACTTGCTTCGGGTGCGTCGCTTGGCGAGATCCCTCGTGTATTTCTATCTGGCTGTACGATCATCCCAGGTTTGATCGATGCTCACGTGCATCTAAGTGAATGGATGTTGCCCGGGTTCTTGGCTGCTGGTGTCACAACTGTTCGCGATGTGGGAAATGACCTCGAATGGATTTTGAGTCAAAGAAAATTCAATTCCGAGGATCCTCTAAGGGGACCAACAATTTTTTGTTGTGGTCCAGTCCTAGATGGCGTAACTGTGAACTGGTCAGGTATCAGTATCAGCCATGTTGATGAATTTGAAGTTGCTACATCTGTTCGCAAATTAGTCTCAGCGGGTGTTGATGCGATCAAACTCTACGTAAACCTGACTGATAGCCAAATTTCTGCCGCGATCAAGGCGGCTGGTGAAACTGGAGCCTTTGTTTTGGCTCATTTGGGTGAAGTAAATTCTCAAAGAGCGGCTGCTCTTGGGGTTAACGAGATTGAACATTTATCTGGCTGTATTCACCATGAACATGGCGGGTCTACCCCATATACCGATTCGACTTATTTAGAGCGTTGTGTCGATATATTTTTGGATCACGGGACTGTTATGTGCCCAACTCTCATCGTTTGGGATCGTCTTTCTCATATAAATGAAGTGGCTTTTGCGAATGACCGAAGGCTTGAATGGGTTCATCCTCTACTGCTCGAGGCGTGGAATAACTTCCCACATAGGTTCATTGATCCAGGATTGCGGTTGGACCGACAACAGAGTTTGGTAACGATGAAGAAATCTCTCTACCGAATTTGGGCTAGGGGGGTGCAGATCATTGCTGGCACTGACACGCCTTGGCCATTTGTGATTCCAGGTTTTAGCATTCACGACGAACTTGCTTTGGCTGTTGATTCTGGGATTACGCCAGTTGAAGCTCTAAAGATGGCGACGATCAATCCTGCAAAAGTTCTTGGACAAAGTGGAAAGATCGGCGAAATAGCAGTGGGAGCCACGGCCGATCTATTGGCTGTTCGAGGAGATCCGACTATTGATATTCATGACTTGTCAAACGTATGCTCGGTCGTGCACCGTGGGATGATCGTGGATCGAGGAGCCAATGTGAGGACGAGAGAAAAGCTTTTTCGAAACGTCCCTACTGATCCAGTTACCGAGCTGATCACTTCGGTAAGTGATAACAGGGTCGTTCCAATTAGTCCAGAAGTTAAGTTCGACTGTGAATAGGTCACGGGCCACTTTTCGGCGCTTGCAAGGCTGTAAATAATGTCATTGGTAACTGCTCACGATGCGGAAATTGCTCAGTCAAGGGCTGCGGCTGGGCTCAAATCTCTGGGTATTAATAAGGGTGATCGGGTTGGCTTTTGTGTAGATAGTTCGCCGTTGTTGCTCCTTGCGATTGCCGGAGGGCTACGGGTCGGAATTGTTCCGGTAGTCATAAATCCACGACTTCTTGAAAACGAGCGACGAATTATTTTTGACGATGCGGAGATTAGCGCACTCATTTTGAGCGAACTAGAGCTGGAGGGTCTTTTCGGCTTGGAAAGAGCGGAATTAAGTGATTTTCCAATGACTCGACCGATGCTCTATACGTCGGGCACTACTGGACAGCCAAAAGGAGTTTGGACTGGGATTTTGTCAGATTCAGATTCAACACGTTTGTGGTCAGAGGAAATCTCGCAATGGTCATTCAACAAGAGCGATGTCCATCTGGTTTGCTCCCCCCTGTATCATTCGGCACCACTTAGGTTCGCGATCTGTACTTGGCTCGCCGGTGGATCGGTCGTGGTGCTTGATGGTTTCAGTGTTGAACGAGTGATAGAGGCGGTAAATGAATTTCGCCCAACGACAACTTTTTGTACTCCTGCCCATTTGCAAAGGCTTGACGAAGTTGGACGGTTGGGAATTTTTTCGTCTTTACGGCTGGTACTTCACGCAGGGTCACGCTGCGACGAACGACTCAAGCGCAAGGCGATCGCCGAAATCGGCGTAGACGTTTTGTGGGAGTTTTACGGTTCCACAGAGGGACAATTCACTGTGTGCTCTTCAAGTGAATGGCTCCAACATCCTGGTTCCGTTGGGCGTGCGCGTGACGGACGTGTTCTATCGATTGATGCTGATGGATTGGTTTGGTGTTGGTGTCCAGAATATGCGCGCTGGGAATATTGGAAGGATCCTGACAAGACCGTGGCATCGTGGTGTGATGGCAAGTTTAGCGTTGGAGATCTTGGCCACATCGACGATGATGGCTACCTCTTTCTAAGCGGTCGCCGCGATGATCTGATCATTACCGGTGGCGTCAACGTATATCCAGAGGAGATTGAAGGTGTGCTGCGGGGCTGCCACGGGGTGGTCGATGTGGTCGTCTTTGGACGTGACGACGAACGTTGGGGCACCAGGGTGTGTGCAGCAGTCGTCGGAGGTGTTTCGGATGCTGAGCTTTGGGATTATGCCAGCGAGCACCTTGCACCTTTTAAACGCCCTAAGGAATACCACAAGGTAGATGCGATTCCGCGCTCGGCCCTGGATAAGGTCAGACGCTCTACAATGAGCAATGATCTGGGTCTTAATCCTTTCGAGATAATGGCGGAATAGTGGCTCCAAAAAATAAGCATCGGGGTCCGGTCACGATGGATGACGTTGCTAAAAAAGCCGGCGTTGCCGTTTCAAGCGTTTCGCGTGCCCTGAGCGGCCATCCAGACGTAAGTGATGCGCTGCGAAAAAGAGTGTCTGATGTCGCACAAAAGTCTGGATATCGACCGAATTTGATTGCTTCGAGTATGCGTAGCGGATCAACGTTCACAATCGGATTTCTTGTTCGAGATATTTCAAATCCGCTTTTCGCTTGGATCGCAAAGGGCGCAGATGACAGTCTTCGTGAGCACGGATATTCGTTGCTCTTAACAAATTCTGACGGCAATACCGAAGTGGAATTTGCTCACATAGATTTGATGCGCCAAAGAAGGGCCGACGGAATAATCGCGTCGCTCGTGAGTGAGAATGATTCGGATGTAGTCAATTCCCTTCGAGACTTTGGTGGGCCTATAGTGGTCCTGGACCGTGAGATCGCGGGGCTATCGGCGTCATTTATTCAGATTGATCATAGAACTGGCGTAAGAGACGCTGTCCGCCATCTTCTCCAACTCGGACACCGGAGAGTTATATTAATTACTGGTCCAGTCTCGGTCAGGTCTACTCGTGAGCGAGTTCTTGGTTTTAAGGATGCTTATAAAGAAATTGGGCTGAGTTTTGACAAAAACGCGTTATTCACTGGATCATGGAGTGCGGAGTTTGCTCAGGCACAGGTATCTAAAGCATTTTCGAAAAATAAACCTCCTACCGCTGTTGTAACTGGCGGAATCAGTTCTGCCGAGGGCGCACTGCAGGGAATATTGAGCCTCGGCCTTAGAGTCGGCAAGGATATAGCGTTTATAAGTTGTGACGATATTCCCTCTTTTAGCTATTTAAATCCGACGATAAGTGTCGTTTCCCGTGATTATTACGAGTATGGAAAATCGGCGGCAGAGGCGCTACTCAGGTCATTTGGCGGAGAGGCCAATGAAGTGAAAATCCTGCCAACAACATACATTGCGCGGGCGTCATCGATTCCCTGCCTCGAACCTAGTTAGAGCCGTCTAGTCGTAAACCCGAGTTTGACTTTAAGCGGTAGATGCAATATTCTTGCAATCGATTCCAGAAGCATGGAGTTCTGATTATTTGGGAGCAGTTATGTCGACGATTTCTAGAGTAGAGCCGATTTCAGTTTCGTATCCTGAGCCAAACGATAACGGCGCAATCCGAAACCTCACACTCTGTCGAATTGAAACCTCTGATGGTGTGGTCGGTTGGGGCGAAGCAATCTCGATGTGGCCAGAGGCGTGTAAGGCAACGGAAGCTCTAATTTCGGGAATGAGCGACATACTTATCGGCCGCGACCCATTAGATAATCTAGTTTTAAGTCGCGAGGTCGCGACTCGTGCCTGGTGGTATGGGCCTGAGGGGATTGCGTCTTTCGCACGAAGCGCCATTGATATTGCGCTTTGGGACCTAAGGGGCAAGGTAACCGGGCAGTCTCTCGTTTCTATGCTCGGCGGAGTCGCAAATACAGATATCCCAGTCATTGCTTCTACACATGCATTTAGCTCATCTCTTGAGGAGGAAGTGAAAAAGCACGCCTCGTATGTGTCGCAGGGGTTCACCGGATTCAAAATCGGTTTAGGTAAAAAAGGCGCTGCTCGACTCGGATATGAGTTCGATAGAGACGTCATGTTCCTCAAAATGCTCCGAGAAAGTGTCGGTCCTAAGCCAGACATAATGTTCGATAGGGGCCAGCACTTGCGCTGGGATGCATCGTATGCAACGCGGCTAACTATGGCCTTCGAAGAATACGGTATTAGGTGGATCGAGGAACCACTGGAGCCGTGGGATATACAGGGATTTCGTCATTTGCGCTCGCACTGCACTTCGCTTGTTGCGACTGGCGAGCGATGCTGGACTACCGAGCAATACGAGCGACTTATCAGAACTGGAATAGTGGATGTAGTTGGCTGTGACCCGGGTCGCGCCGGAGGCATAACGGGGTTCCGAGAATTAATTCAGTTAGTTGAGTCGGCCCAACTTTGGTTTAACGCCCATGCTTGGAGTAGCGCGATCATTACTGCGGCGAGTCTCGCATTATCTGCTTCCTCGAAGCGCTGTTTGCTGTTTGAACTTAAGCCGATCGAGAACCCCATGCAGCACGAATTAGTTGACGAGCCGTTTTGGCACACCAATGGAGTGATAAACGCCCCGAATAAACCTGGCTTAGGCATCGAAGTCAAAGAGAAGGTTGTACAGAAGTACAAAATGAAATAACCGAACGAGGAAATGATGGCGATTAAACTCTCATGTAGCGACTACACATGGCCCGGGCTCCAGCACGCGACCGTTATGTCAGTAATCGCTGATTTGGGTTTTGACGGAGTCGATATTGGCGTTTTCAATACCCAGACACACGTTACAGTGCCAGCGATTATCGAAAATCCTAGTGCCCGCGCTGAGGACGTTCTTAGAATCTCTGGGCGCGCCGGTCTTCGCGTTTCTGACGTGTTTTTAACCGCCGCGGATACTCTTGAAAGTCTTTCTCCGACTAGTAGGAGCAAGGCAGATTGGGATCAGCTTCAGAAGATTTTCGAAGCTTTAATCGAATTCGCAGTTGCTGTTGGTTCCAGCGGGATCACGATGCTCCCTGGGGTTATCGAAAATGGGGTGTCACCAGAAGAAGCCCGCGACCTTTCGGCAGAGCGGCTATCTGTACTAATTGAGCTCGCGGCGGATTCAGGTTTGGCGACCTCGGTGGAACCACATGTAGGTTCCATTATTGAAGATCCTAAATCGACTCTTGAGTTGCTGGAAATGTGCCCGGGGCTTACAGTGACCCTTGACCCGTCTCATTTCGGTTTTCTTGGGTGGCCAGTGAGTTCTTTGATTCCATTGATCGCCAGAACGCGGCATGTGCAGGTCCGGCCAGCAGCGCTCGGAGTAATGCAAACAAGGCTTGTTGATAATCAACTGGATCTGGAACTATTAATTTGCGAATTGGTCAAACAAGATTACCAGGGTTGGATAGCAAGCGAATTCGTTTGGATGGAAAAATGGGGATGCGATCGAGTCGATAACACATCAGAGACCAAATTTCTCGGGCAGTTCCTTCGTAATTTGTTAAGTAAATCGAAAAAGGAGAATTGAGAAAATGTTAATGTCAACCAACCTTATTGCTGGTGTCTCGCGAATCGATATAACCCCGCCCATACCGATGGACTGTGTGGGGTTCATCAGGAGATTTGAGCCGACCAAGGGGATTTTGGCCCCATTGACTGCCACTGCATTGGTGGTAGAGGACTCTATAAGTGGAGATCGAGTAGTGATTGTCGCATTCGACTTGGTCGGAATCGGTATTGAACAAGGAAGGCGTATCCGAAACGAAATTGCCAAGGTCGTTGGGTGTCCGCCCGAAAATGTCCTTCTTAACTATCAGCACACTCATGCAGGGCCACACCCATTCGATGACTTTACATTGAGTAAATTGGGGGGTGATCTTCGAAACATTTCGCCTGAGAATCGTAGTTATATAGCCGCACTGCAGGATCGGCTCGTGAGCGTTGCGTTTTTGGCGACGAGAGACATGACGCCAGTGCGTGTTGGCGCAGGTAGCGGTCGCGCAGAAGGTATTTCCGTGAATCGGCGCGAGCGTACGGAGGACGGTCGTGTGATTCTTGGATGGAACCGCGATGGTATTCTTGATACTGAAGTTTCGGTAGTTCGCTTTGACAACCCGAATGGCTCTCCAAAGGTAGTTTTGGTTGGCTTTCCTTGCCACCCCGTCGTACTGGGGGGCGAGAATCCGTATGTCGGTCCCGATTACCCAGGCACAGTCCGAGAAGTAGTCGAAAATGCCACTGGCGCTGTATGTATGTTCCTTCAGGGCGCAGCCGGAAATGTCTTGCCTCTGGAAGGCTTTTTTGAGCACGAAGGACCGGAGCGGGCTTTTGGCGAGCGTCTTGGATTCGAGGCGTTGTCTGCTTTCAGCCGAATTCGAAGTTCGGAAACGACGATTGAGAAAGTTGATTACGGTTCAGCAACACCGATTAATTTGTTTCGGCACAAAATTAATCCGATTCAGCCTCGTCAGCGAGTTGGTGCGGCTGGGAAATACGTTGACTTTCCACTAAAGCCGTTGCCGACCGTCGAGCAAGTCGAGGGCAAACTAACCGAGTACTCCAAGAATTACGAGGAAGCAAAAGCTGTTCTAGGAAAGGTCGATAAAGTGAACAACTTCGGTGGCTGGCGTGATCTGCGTGCCAAACTCAACCCTCTTGAGTATTTCTTGATTTGGGCCGAGAAGGCAATTCTGAAGGCTCGCAGCGGGACTGCGGAAACATTCGTAGAAGGATTTCTACAGGTTATTCGAATTGGCGACATTGCCTTCAGTGCGGTGCCTGGCGAGCCGTTCAATGAGATTGGTATTGCTGTAAAACAGAAATCGGCTGCGCCCTACACGTTCTTTTGTGGGTACTCAAATGAGTACATAGCGTATTTCCCAACCGCTTCCGAGTACCCCTTTGGCGGGTATGAGCCGGGACATTCGTACCACAATGGGAATCGACTTGAGACGGTCGGACCAGAGTGCGAAGCGATAATCGTGGACACTTTGACCGATCTCTCGAAGAAACTTTTTCCCGCCAATGAGTAAAAAGGGCTATAAAGTTCGAGTCGGGGTAATCGGGGCGGGTGTTTGGGCGTCGACATCCCACTTGCCGACACTGATGACCCGTAAAGATGAAATTGAGATGGTTGGCGTGTGCAGGAAGGGCATTGGCGAACTTAAAAAAGTCGCACAGGATTTTGGTTTTCAGGTAGCTAGCGAAGACTATCGAGATGTTCTCAATCAAGGAATCGACCTATGCGTGGTTTCCAGTCCCGTTGGATTTCATTTTGAGCATGCCAAGGCCGCGCTCGAATCGGGCGCCCATGTTCTAATCGAGAAGCCAGTGACGATAGACCCTGATGAAGCTTGGGCTTTGGTGTCATTGGCCGAGAAACTCGATCGCCATGTTGTTGTTGCGTTTGGATGGAATTATCTGCCAACTTTTCGAACTGCATTGGATCTCTGGAAGGAGCAGGGCGTCGGAACGATCGAACATGTAATGGTTCACATGTCGTCTGGAATTAGGGAGTTACTGCTCGGCACATCAACAAGTTCCACTGGTGATCCGAAAGATAAGGCTGATACGAGCACGTGGACTGACCCGAAAATATCTGGAGGAGGTTACGCTCAGGCCCAATTGTCTCATGCGCTCGGTTGGGTGATGGGCCTGACTGGGCTAAAGGCTGAGAGTGTTTTCGCTCTAGCGGGTGGGCCTCCCGAATCCACGGTCGAGTTGCACGACACCATGTCGATTCGGTTTGTCGGCGGAGCAACTGGCTCTATTAGTGGCGCTTCAGCGCATGGGGTGCAGGGGATACGTCATCAAAAGGAATACCGAGTCTTTGGAAGCGAAGGGCAATTGCATGCAGATCTAGAACGTGACAGACTCATGTTTTGGCGATTCGACGGTCCCAAATGCGAACCGAAATTACCGCCCAACGCCGGCTCCTACCACTGCGAGGGGCCACCTCTCGCTTTGCTAGACCTTATTCAGGGCAAAGAGACTTCCAATCTTTCTCCGATGGAATTGGGTGCGCGGACGGTTGAAGTTTTGGCGGCAGCATATCGAAGTATTGCGTCTGGCTCTGTGGAAAAGGTTGGAGTATAAGGTATGGAGAGAATTTGTTTCGAATTCAATATATTTTCGGGGACCGAAGTTGCCTATGAAGAGTCACACACGAATATTTGGCCGGAGATGGCTGCGGCGATAATCGACTCTGGGTATCGAAACTACTCGTTGTTCCGTCGCGGTACTAAAATTATTTGCTACGGCGAATGCATACCGACAATCGCCGTCGCGCAAAAACGGATGCAGGATAATTATTCCGAATTGGTTGCACGGTGGAATGTATCGATGGAGCCTTTCATTGAGAAAATGACTGACGAGAATGGCAATTTATTTTCGTACAATTTGATTTGGCATCTCGATGTGGAAAGGCCGCTGCTATGACTTCCAAAGTAACGGCAGAAACATTTGCAACCATGGAGTACAGCAATAATCCGTTCCCCGTTTGGCGTCAGATGCGCCACGAGCAGCCAATATTTTATAACCCAGCAGAAAATCACTGGATGCTGACTAGGTATGAAGACGTTATGGCAGTTCTTCGCGACCATCAGGTCTACTCAACACGGACATACATCGAGAGATTCAGACCGATTTTTGGTCGAACTTTGGCCGAGTTGGATGGTGCTCGCCACATTCGCGAGCGGACCATGGTGGCGCCAGCATTTGTTGGTAAGAGCCTCGAAGGCTATCGACCATTCATCACTCAAGCAGTAAGTCGATTGGCAGAAAATGCTACTCGGTCGTTAAACATTGATCTTGTCACCAGCATGACGAATCTTTTGCCCCTTACGGTCATCGCCGCGCTCCTTGGGATCCCGAACGAAGACGACGATTTTGTTTTTTCGATTGGCAACACAATTTTGGCCGCAATCGGAGGCGATACCGAACAAGTTGCAGCTGGTGCTTCAGCACATAAACGATTCTCCGAGTATTTAGCGCCATTAATTTCGGCTCGGACGGCAAATCCGACAGATGATTTAATTTCTCGAATCGTTCATGGCGAAGCAGACGGTGAACGACTGACAATGGATGAAATATGCTCGTTCATTTCATTCCTCCTAGTGGCTGGTGGTCCGACAACCGATACGGCGATTGCAAATTTTTGGTGGAACTTGCTTTCTGACCCAGATCAATTAACTGCATGTATTGATTCGCCAGATCGGATACGTCGGGCATTTTCAGAGTCATTACGGCGCGATGGACCAATAATCAATGAAGATCGAATGACAAATATCGAAACGGAGTGGTATGGCGTGACGATTCCGAAAGATTCCGTTATCGTTATCTGTCTGGGTTCGGCTAATACTGATGACTCGGTTTTTGCTGATCCCGAATCATTTGATCCAGATAGAACTGATCTTTTCATGGGTGTCGAGCGAAAGGGCGGCATCAACGAAAATGGAGTTGCTGGCCATATGGCATTTGGAATGGGAAGCCACTTTTGTATGGGCTACCAACTTGCACGGGCGGAGGCCGAAATTGCGACAGATAGATTCTTGACTAGGTATCCGCAAATGCGTTTAATCTCGGAACAGCAACCAGTCGCGCGGTTCTTCGACCGTTTCGTTCACTCCCTTCCTGTCATCCTCACGTCAAAAAAATCTGCTTAGGTAACACATTGGTCACCGTTTCCATTTATGGCGCAGGACAATTAGGCACTTCGGTCGCGGAATTATTGCGAGATCGAGCATCGCTATCGGTCCAGGGTCCGTTCAGTCGATCCGAACGAAGCGATGGACTGATGAGTGGCGCAGATGTGGTCGTAATTGCAACGACGACCCTTCTGCGCGATGTGGCGCAAGATATACGTGATGCAATAAATGCAGGGTCGAATGTCCTTGTCTCGGCAGAGGAAGCGGCTAATCCATTCATCGTCGATTTTGAACTTGCGACAGAACTTGATCTGCTGGCCCGAAGTAAAGGTGTTTCCGTTGCTGGTACCGGAGTCAACCCGGGGCTCATATTTGACGCTCTCGTATTAACTCTTCTCGGCGCAACACAACGCAATTGCAGAATTCATGTTCGTAGGGTAGTTGATATATCTGGATTCGGTGAGGTTGTTCTCAGGCGTATTGGGGTGGGGAAAGATGCCGGAGATTTTGCCGCCGCCGTGGAGTCAGGTGTAATTTTAGGTCATGCTGGATTTCCTCAATCGATTTCTGTCGTGGCAAACGCGCTCGGTTTGAAAATCGAACGGATCGAAAAATCGCTTTCCCCAGTTTTAACCGATGTACGGATTGAAATTCCGAATAGATTCATTGTTGAAAAAGGTCAGAGTGCCGGAGTAAATCAAACCTACACTGCAATTGTCGATGGCGCTCCTTGGTATATAGCTCATTTCTTCGGACACGTTTCGTTGACTACCGTCAAGAAAGAGGCTGGTGACGACATCGACTTTCTCGTAAACCAAAAGCAACTTCAGTCGATAAAAATGAGGCCAGGAATTGGCGCACAGGTCGGCTCTAAGAATATGGTGGCGAACTCGATTGATCGCATAATGAAGGCTCATTCTGGGTGGGTCAACGTGGGCGAGATGTCTCCAGCTTTTCCAGATTTTCGGTAACTAATTAAACTTGAAATGGTTGTTTGTTGAGGAATCGCCTAATCACATTGAGCGTGATTCTCGAAATATTGTTGTCGTAGTGATTGTGACTCAGACTGCCTGACCACGCAATCGAACCAACCGAAAATACCGCGCCGCCATTATTAGTCTCGAAGAACACCATGTCAGCGCGAATTGGGTCAGGCGACGGACCATGTTGGGGCAAAGTGTCCAAGATCGATGAAACCATCAAGTCGTAAACTGGACTGTGATCGGATGATGAAGCAACAACGACGCTATGCACCGGAGACCCTTTTGTGAAGTCATGGCGGTCAATTTCATATCCTGCTGCACCGCCCTGCAAGATGCCAAAATCCCCAATCAATTCATCGTCACCCAGACCCTCGAAAATCCACGAAACCCGAGCATCCCTACTTCTCTCGTTTCGACGGTAGAAGGTGCATTGGTCAAAACCTTGGGTAATGAACCCGACGCCAACGAGGTTATTTTCTGGTCGGCCGATGTTGCGCCACAGGCCGGCTGGTAGTCCAGAGGTGCTGAAGATCCCTTCCGTATGGTTTACTCGCCAGAGATTGTCTTGACCAGGACGACGCACCTCGACGAGATCCGGCTGGAGCGCTGGAACCTCCGCCGCGCTGTAAAAACCATTTCCCCCGATGTACAACAGTCGACCGCCAGAATCAGTGAATTGTTGTAGCGCGTCGAGTTGCTTGTGCGTGACGTACTCGGGATGCGATCCGGTGATTATGACTTGATATGCAGCGATTGCTGCAAAACCTTCTCTTTGGATGTCATCATCCGTGATCACATCGGCATCAATTCCCATTGCGTCAAGCCAATCTACGATCATCAAGTCTTGACAAAATTTGTACATTCGCCCGTTCGGCCGAAAATTAGTCACTGGCCTATTCATTGTTGAGTAGATGACGGGGCTACCATCGTTGTGCACGTCATATGTAGATTTGCCAAGTTCTGGCATTTCGAGCATTAGGAGGTCGGTGCTGTCTAAAACTGTGAGCCTGCCATGCGCGAGCTCATTGAATTGGGCGAGAACCCGCAAGTTCATGTTGGCGTATGCGCCATAAGTTGTCGTTGGCAGAATGAGAGCGGTTTTGGAGCACGTTGTATTGATGGGAGGGCGAATCACGAAGGGAATGAACCAGTCAGGGGATGATTCGTCGAGTGGTGACAGACGTAATGCGTAGCAACCACTTTTCGTATCGGTGGGTACTTCAAAACGGTGAGATACTTGCCATTCAACATCGGCTAAATCATCATCATGAAAATGAATCGCCGCGTAGCCCTCTGGGTCGTTCATCCAAGAGAGACAACTCCCGTTCCATTTGTGTCCGCGCACACCCCGAGTCGGCAGGTTGTGCAGTCTTCCGTTTAATCCAAGCGGACCTATATCGAAGACTTCGTTAGTGTTGATTCCAAGAGAGAAGTCCCACTCGGCGATCGTCGTTGAGTTTAAAACGTCGGGCGTATTGTGGAATAAATGCGGGTTCTCTAGTTTCCCATTGAATACCGAAACTGGATAATGGGTTAATAACGTATCGTCGTAATTTGCGGCGAAGATTACTTTCGATTGTTCAAAGTTAATCAGATTGGCATTAGCAATTGTGACACTAGATGACTGACGTGGTAAGTCGATGTGCGACCGCTTCGTCAACGACGTTGTCGTGATGGTCATCAGTGCAGATTCAAGGTTGACATCGAGTCTCACTTCTGTCCACGAATTTTGTGGTAGCACAGCAACTGCAGTTGAACTAATGACGGATCCTAATGAAAGTATCTCGGCCGTTAGACCATTAGTTGACGAATGCACTATTCTCAAGCGAGCAGCTGTACTTGAAACTATTTCCATGATCGTTTGTCGTCGCGCGTCGACCAATGTCGGGAACGTCATCACTGTCAGAGAGAAAAAATTTCCCAACTGGATCGGACCAGAAATCTCCAAATAGGATCCAATTTTTATTTCCTGAAGTATCCCATCATGGATCCCGTTCAAAGGTGAATCAACATCGATGAATTGAGCGGGCGGTCCAACTGGGCCAATGTCCGGCGAAATTAGACGCACTAGTTGGCCGTCATACCGACGACCATTTCGTGACGAAATATAGAATTCAATAATCGACCCAGCGGCGACGCTTCGTTTCGATGCATAACCGATGATTTCTGGAGTCTGTTCGGCGCGAATTAGATCGGGTGCCATGATGTAATCGTGCTTTAGTCTTCTAAAGGCGATACACCGAACAGTTCGGCCCATCTAATCTTGAAAACATGCCATTCGGCGTCTGTCAGGCTTGAGAAAGTGGTTGTCCAGTCCAGGACCGGCGTAATGGGTCCGATAGTTGAGAAACGACCCAGGACCCATTGCTCCTGGGTCTTGGACATGAAGAGGAAGTGCTTTCCAGCAATTGGCACAGAACGCATCAAGTTCAATAGTTTTTGCAATTCGGCACTATGCGATCCGAAGGGATTACTCCGGAACTCCATAGCCAGTGACGATTTCGGTGCATCGATGGTGTGGGCCATGCCTCCCCGTCGAGATTCTGGATCTGGGCTAGCACTGGTATCGATTCCTGAATCCTACATGTCTATAGTGATTTTTCTTGCAATCGATTCCAAAAGTATGTTACGATGCCATCTGCTCGTCAAATCGCGGGTACAACAATTGAACCTAGGGGGTTAGAAATGGAAAAGATACAAACAGGAATTGACCGTAGGGCCTTCCTTGGTCTAACTGGTCTTTCATTTGGGGCATTATTGGTTGCTGGTTGTGGAGGGAGTGACTCCACAACAACGAGCGAAGCACCGGTTGACACTGCTGGCGCAACGGATACCACAGTTCAAGCTGGGTCAACAAAAGACACATTGAAGGTTGGCATGAATGCCGTCATCGAAGGTCTTACGCCATTTGCGATTCAAGGATACGTCTGGTCACAAATGATGGGGTTCATGTTCTACGACCCACTGATTCAGAAGGATTCGACTGGAAACTTGGTTCCGAGTCTCGCAACTGAGTGGGATACCTCTGACCCTAAAAAGACGATTTTAAAGATTCGTCAAGGCGTCATATTCCACGACGGCACACCGCTAACTGCGAAAGATGTTGCGTATTCGATCGCTGCCCGCTGTGATGAAAAACTCATGGCATCAACTGCTGGACGCCCTGTGATGACTCCCAGCCAATGGGTATCAGCAACGGCAATCGACGACTACACCGTTGAAGTAATCACGACTGAGCGAGTTGAGTTCCTCGTCAATCCACAGCCAATCCTAATCGTCCCCAATGAATCATTTGGCAAGGTCAACTTTGCCAACGAGGTTCTAGGAACCGGACCATACAAGTTGTCCAAGTTCACCAGTGGAACTGGAGTCGACGGAATTGCAAACGCTGACTATTGGGATGGTGCGCCTGCCATCACCAACCTCAGTTTTGCATTCTTCAAAGATCCGGCAACTGCGGCAACTAGCCTTCGAAGCGGTCAAATTGATGCCATCTACGATGTGGCGCCAAAGAACCTTTCAGCAGTGTCGGATGTGCCAAATACCAAGGTGGAAACGTCGGGAATATACGCTTATTGGTGGATCATTCAGATGGGTAAGCCACCGCTTGACAATCCAGAAGTGCGCAAAGCGCTGCGTTATTGCTTTGATCTTGAAGCAATCAACAATGCAGCTTTCGCCGGTCTTGGCGTGACTCACAGTTGGAACCCGTTCAAGTTATTTTCCGTTAACTCGGGTGCAGAGGCCGATGGCATTACCTATGACCCGGAAAAGGCAAAGCAACTTCTTGCGGATAATGGAGCCTCGAATATCAAGGTACCGATTCTCTGTATTGAGGGTTATCAAGACGGTATTGCCGCGGCCCAGGTCATGCTCGAGGGCTTTAAAGCCGCGGGCATTAAGAGCAGCGTTGAAATTGCCCCAGCGTCTGATTGGCTTGACCGAACATACGGGAAAGGAACTTGGGAAGGGATCACATTCAACGCAGGTAATCTTCCGTTCCCAAGCAAAAACTTTTTCGACTACCTAGTGAACCCGTCAACAATCAAGAGTTCATACAAAAAGGGCGACGTCCTACCTGCGGCAGCAGAGCTCTATCGTCAGATCAATGCCACCGCATTCGATGCCCCTGAACTCCAGGCTCTTCTTGCGCAGGCAGAGAAAATGATTGTTGATGATGCAATCGTTCTGATGGGCTTCGGCGCGCCAGTTTCAATGGTAGAGCCGGAAAACCTTAGCGGTGTAGGTTTTAATGGATTTGGTGATGTCACCTGGAATAAGAGCATCTATTCCTAAGACGTAATTAAAATTAATCTGTTAACAGAATTATGGTTTCATCCGGGTCGGAGTTGACCTCAAGCGAGCGGTCACTCCGTTCTGGGTGGCGTCGGGTTGTGTCGCTAGTCGTTGGGCGACTCGTGCAAGTTGCCTTAGTACTTTTGGCTGTAACCCTTCTAACGTTTATCATCCTTAGTGCGATTCCCGGCAGTGTCATTGACGCTCGGATTGGTCCATTGCCAAACTTCTCACCTGAGGAGCGTGAACGTATTGTCGAATCACTGACTAAGCAGCTCGGATTAGATCAACCACTCTGGAAACAGTATTTGTTATGGCTGCGCCAAGTGATTCAAGGTGACTTCGGCTATACATATCAGGGTCTTCGAGTAACCGATCTGATTTCTCAAAGATTCGGACCGACAGTCGAGTTGGGTATGGTGTCGGTCGTCGTCGGACTTTTAGGGAGCCTGATGGTTTCGTTAGTTGCATTTCGAACGCGATTCCGTGTCGTGAGAGGTGGTATTCAGGGGGTTATGACGTTGCTATTGGTGATGCCGGCCTTTTGGTTGGGTTTAATCCTCGTTCTCGTGATCGCTGTAAAGTTCGATTTATTGCCATCTGGCGGATATGTAGCGTTGGGAGATGGCATAGGCGATCATCTTAGATTTCTTGTCCTGCCTGCAATGACCTTGGCATTGCCACAGACGGCATTGTTCTTTCGGTATCTATATGCAGGACTCCGCGATACAGAAAATGCGTCGTTTGTCATTGCTTCTCGGGCTCGGGGCATAAGCGAGCGGTCGGTTGTGTATCGCCATATTTTACCGAATGCGGTATTACCTACAATTACCGTCATCGGGTTGGTGGTCGGGTCGCTTATTAGCGGTCTTGTTGTCGTTGAAACGGTCTTCTCCTGGCCGGGACTCGGATCACTCTTGGTAAAGAGTGTTGAAGTGCAGGATTATGGCACTGTAAGCGCAATAGTGCTTATCACCGCAACTCTGTATGTCATTACGGCGTTCATTGTCGATGTGGTCTACGAGATTATTGATCCACGCACGAGGAGGCGAGTATGAGTGTCGACCACTCGTCTTCTATGAAGCGCATAATTCGGTTAGTGCGCCGACAACCGAAGCCTCTGCTCTACGGACTTGCATTACTGGTACCGTTTCTTTTTGTAGCTGCCGCACCATCAATCATTGCGCCTTACAGCCCATTTGCGATTATGGATGTACCCTTTTTATCTCCATCAGCAACACACCTTCTTGGCACTGATGAAATAGGGCGCGATTTAATGAGCCGAGTTATTTATGCTGCTCGGGCTGACATTTTTGTGAGCCTTTCAGCAGCCTCAGTAGCGTTCGTTGTTGGCACGGTGATCGGCTTATTTTCAGGCTATGTCGGAGGTCGTATAGATACACTGACGATGCGACTAGTTGATGTTTTCTTGTCGTTTCCGACAATTATTCTGGCATTGTTTCTAATTGTTATCTTCGGTCGTGCACAGTGGGTACAGATTTGTGCAATCGCCCTTGTTATGGCGCCATCGATGGCTCGATTCAGCCGTGGAACTGGATTGGTTCTGCGTAAACGCGGGTACGTTGAAGCAAGTCAGATTTCTGGAGCTTCGACTGCGCATATAGTTCGTAGTCACATACTTCCGAACTCGATGCCAACTCTATTGGTCGCGGCAAGTGTACTCTCGGCAAGTGCAATTCTCATTGCATCTTCGCTTAGTTATCTCGGACTCGGCGCCCAACCTCCGAGTCCTAGTTGGGGCAACATGTTGCGATCTTCGTTTAGTTATGTATACCAAGCGCCATGGTATGGAGTTGGTCCTGGAATCTGCGTATCTGCAGTGGCAAGCGCATATGTTCTAATCGGTGAAGGTCTGCGTAGAAAATTTGCTCGCCGACGGAGCATGATGGGCAGCACAAAATCGTTGGCGAGTTTGTAATCCATTATGCCTGGCAAGATTTCGG
>Ga0209284_10003931_pt1 | contig 17519 bp, 15 predicted proteins | sample FRY03_FD_187211 | JGI IMG/M metagenome (GOLD analysis project Ga0209284, IMG submission 187211) | Freshwater microbial communities from Lake Fryxell liftoff mats and glacier meltwater in Antarctica - FRY-03 (SPAdes) (version 2) | ecosystem: Environmental > Aquatic > Freshwater > Ice > Glacier... | reverse complement strand
AAAGTGAAAAATGATAAGGTTAATCCTGCACTATATGTTCGTTGTACCGATATATTGTTCTTGTCCAATAAGATAGTTGCTAATGCCATTCATACTGATCCACTGATAAGTCGTCAGAGAAAGTTGCTCCATGGGACATTGTAGTATCGTCCACCTGCGTCAAACGACCAAAATCCCAACAATACAGCACCAGGATCCATAACCATGTCAATAAGCGTCAATAAGCATGCTCCTACGGCAACATATATCCATTTGATCGATATATACTGTCTTATAAGTGCATAAACTCAGATAATAAGCGGCGTTCGTCCAACAAAAACAGTCCAAGGAACAGTAGCGAAGAGTTTGGTACCCAGAGCACTTCCATAGTTAAAACATCCATACGGAACACAATAATGCACTCAAACATATTCAACTCCAAGCGCAAAAAATCCACTGACTACCAAAAAAACCAATCATTTTATTCATGCATCGCGCACGACTGCATAATAAGAAATAGCTGCAATCCCCAACATCATCGCAATCGATACTCGTTCCAACCCTGGCACAATACCAAAACGTTCAACAAAAAACCCGCCAACGAGTCCGAAAGCGAGGATGGATAGTACATGGATTATACGGCTATAGGTGCTTTGATGGCGGGGTGTGGATCATATCATGTGAGCGTGAAATCATCATACCTAAAGTCAAAGAGGTTGTCTATTGCAGGGTTGAGTGTCATAGTTGGCAAATCTCTAGCATCTCTACTAAGTTGTTCGTTGACTTGATCGACGTGATTGTTGTAGATATGCGCATCACCCAATACATGGATGAACTCTCCAGATTCCAATCATGTAACTTGTGCCATCATCATCGTGAGGAGGGCATACGATGCTATATTGAACGGTACTCCAAGGAAAACATCAGCACTACGTTGATACATTTGACAACTCAGCTTTCCATCAGCCACATAAAACTGAAACATCATATGACATGGTGGCAAAAGCATACTATCGGCTTGTACAGGATTGTAGGTAACTACAAGCATTCTACGAGAGTTTGGATTAGTTTTGATGGTATCCACAACCTTCTGTATTTGGTCGATGTTTTGACTATTAAAATTTCTCCATTGATATCAGTATACTGGTCACAGATCACCGTATTGTTTTGCAAAGTCTGCGTCTTGTTTTATCTTTGTTATGAACGTTTTTTCATCCATCTCGCCAGCTGGCATACCATTTTTTTTATACGCATCGTATGGTCGTGCATCTCGGATATGAACGTCATTATCCACGAGGTATTTTATATTAGTATCACCTACTAAGAACCAGAGAAGCTCATGGATGATTCATTTGAGAAAAACTTTCTTTGTGGTCAAAATGGGAAATCATTTGCTCAAATCAAAACGCATCTGATGTCAGAACATAGATTTGGTTCCTGTCCCTGTTCTATCTCATTTTTCTACTCATTCACTCATGATTTTGCGCAAGAGATCGAGATATTGTTGATCAACGTGGTTCATGATAGTGACTTATGTGATAAAAAATATAGTTTCGTCGTCCTGAGTGGAATGAAATGCAATGTAAAGATCTAGGTTTACCATAGAATTCTGGATTCTTCGCTCTGCTCACAATGACGGGTACTTTACTCTATCACTTGTACTGTTTTTGCTTTTGCCTGCAACACAAAGATCACAAGAGTTTTTATACAGAGACCTCCGTATAACTAATGTTTTCTACCGACTGATCTAAGGTCAGCGTACTTATATCTATATTCGCAATCTTCGTTCTCCTCAAACTTGTTAATATGCCACCCAAACTAAACTGCAGTCCCAGCCAATAGCCAATTGATCTAATATAAGTCCCTGATCAGACATCGATTTTGAGTTGGAGAGTCGGGAAGGTATAGGAAACTATTTCGTAAATATTCACACTCATTTCTCTGGATTCATTGACTTCAATACCTGCACGAGCAAGTTCATAAAACTTTTTTCCATCTTTTTTCTTGGCAGAAAATGGTGTCAAAGGAAGTATCGCTGATGGGATAAGTGTATCAAGTTTTTCTTGGAGTTGCTCTATACTTGGTGCTGGGATGTTTGTGTTATTGATTGTGACATGCTCATTTGTATAGGGATACTGTTCGTGTTTTTCCCAAAAATCAGCATCCCAAGTATCCGTAATTTGAGAAAAATCAATCGTTGTTTCATAAGATTTATCTGCACCCAAAAATTCCTGCAATCTCTTGGTATCTTTATCGACAGCAATAATCAACAATCCAGTAGCCATAGGGTCAAGCGTCCCGCTATGTCCGATCTTAGTTTTTTTGGGGAATTGCCGCTTGAGCCTACGTATCACGTCAAAACTTGTAATTCATTGTGGTTTATCAACTGCCAAAAACATTGTTCTTGTGGAAATAAAGTGTCATTCTGAGGGTAGTGAAATGAACCGAAGAATCCAGGAATAATCATATAAAGATTATTTTTTCTTGTAATTAATGAGGATTTATCTATAATTACAGAAACTTTTATTTGTGCTATACAAAAACAAAAAAACATGGACCCCTTATCGATACTACTATTTCTTGTATTATTTTTACTTTCAGGACTATTTTCAGGAAGCGAGATAGCTTTCATGTCGCTCCCATCACATACGGTGCAGTCTTACATAAAACAATGAAGAAAATGAGCACGTCTGCTCAAGTATTTGAAGGACAATCAACAAAAATTGCTTATTACCATACTGGTGGGTAACAACTTAGTTAATACACTCGCGGCAGCAATAGCAACCAAGATAAGTATTGATATAGCTAACGCATCATGACGAGAGCAGTCACTTGCTATCGGTATTGCTACGTGAATAATAACTATTTTAGTATTACTCTTCGGTGAGATATTTCCTAAAACTATTGCCACACGTTATGCGGATACGATAGCGTTAGCAGTTTCCCCTCTGTATGCCATTCTTATGAAGGTATTATTTCCGATCATATTTGTTATTGATCGGTTGATGAGAATTATGCAAAAACAAAAAACGCATATAGGACAAATTATCACTGATGAGGAGATAGAAGCATTTATTGATCAGTGACAAAAAGCCTGATTGTTTGAAAAATGAGAATATGAAAAACTCAAAAATATGCTTGAGTTCTATGAAGTGACTGTACAAGAAATCATGACTCCTAGAGTATATTTGGATGCCTTTCCAAGTAACATATCAGTAAAAGACGCTATCTCTCGTGCGATGAAGTTTAGTCATTCTCGTATCCCTATCTATCAAGACACTATCGATAATATTCAATGGATGGTGACCATTAGAGATCTTCTTCATGCTAAACATAAAGGGCACGAATCTAAGCTGCTCAGTGAACTACAGCTCATCCAACCATTGAAAGTACCATTAACCAAACCTATCCATACGTTATTAGAGTTGTTTAGAAAAACACGTCAACATATCGCTATCGTTATGGATGAATATGGATGAGTAGCGGGTATTGTGAGTTTAGAAGATGTTGTTGAAGAAGTGTTTGGTGATATACAGGATGAAGTAGATAATGAAAAGGTCGCTATAGTGAAGGATGGAAATTGTCGACGTGTGCAGTGATTTGTTATGTTGACTGACATTATGAAATTATTACATTTGGAATACAGTGATGTAGGTATTTCTGAGGAGGCATTTGATGGAGAAACGGTCAGTTATTTTGTTACCAGTCATCTAGAAAAGCTTCCTTCGGTTGGTGAACAGTTTATTCTTGATATTCGCGATCATGATGACAATATAAAAGGAAGTGTCTTATTTGAAATACTAGAAGTACAGAACAACGCCATCAATGAAGTTAAAGTATGTAAACAATAGAAATAATACATAAAAAGCTGGGATATCCCGGCTTTTTATGTAGATATTAATTGTTTTATTCTAATTCCAACATTTCAGTGTCTCTATAACAAGAGGCATGTGTTCTGGATCAAGGATCTCTTGTATGCGGAGACATTGTTCTTTCAATACTGGCTCATGATGAGGACTGTGATTTAACGCATTTATAATAACGACTATTGCATTAAACTCATCAATATTTTTATTGTGATCATGATTTGGGATAGCTTGTAGTGGTTGAAGTTTTTGTAGTAAGTTAGTGAAATCAAGAGCTCCGGATTGATATGATTTGATATATCCCAGATACTCTGATGTGTATTGTTCTAAGAGGTTCAGTTTTTTATCTTGATGAGAAATTGTATCGATAAGTTCTGCAACAGCAGCCTGTATTATCAATTTTTCAGTATATAATGGCATATGTTCATAACGTATTGCTTCAACCATAGTCCAGAGTCATGAGAATATAAAGATTGGTATTGTACAATCATTATATATATAGAAACACATTTCGTCAAAAAAATAGACACAAAATAGTGTTTTGATAACCATAGATTATCAACTTGTATACATATATTTTATAAGTCACTAGGTTTATCACGAGTAGGTGTTTTGTATAGTCATTTGTGCTATTGTATGGTTGATTTTTTGTTTTAGAGGGTTAGTCTGAGTATACTAGTGTCATACAAGATTTTATTCTTTGTTATACACACTATGGAAAATACATTGAGCCCACAAGGTATGAATGCTATCAGATTGTCACTTGGAAAATTGACACAAGTATGTGATGCACTTATCGCAGTTTTAGATAGATCTCCAGAAACTATTTCTTATTACACAGGTTCTGCAGCTCAAAAATTCCAATCAACAAATGATGGAGATGGATTGTATGTTGATGTTATTACAAGAGGTTTGAATATCATGGATAGACACCTTGATAGCATTCTTAAAGCACTGACAACACACACATTATATGATGGTAACTATAGAGCTGGACAATCTGACATAGCTCCATTAGTAGAAGCATTGCAGTATAAGCGAGATATACTTACTAAGAAAAGAATATCCAATGGATTCCTTAATGAAACATTTGGACGACGTTTCAATGAATTGACAACAAAAATTGATAAGATTTATCACAAAATACCTTTGTATACACAGAAAGCAGCTTAAAGAAAAATTTTCTCTAGTCTAATACACAAAATACTCAGTCTACGACTGAGTATTTTTGTTGTTTAAACCTATTGATTATTTGAAAAAAATCAGTATAATTTACCCCACGTACTCGATTGTATATTTGCTTGGGCACATGCCCATTTATCTTTTTACCAAAATTATTTCTATGTCCCATTTGTCATATAGAGATTTGATCCACCAAACCTATGATTTTCCTCAACTAGGTTTTGATGTCAATGATGAAGGAAATTTGATCCGAAATGGAGTAGATCTTCTTTGACTTGTAGAAGAAAATAATCCAGTCAAAATTTCCTATCTGCCAAAGATTCGTGAAAAGATCCAATATGCCAATAAGATATTTACCAATGCTATGGAGAAATATTTTTACGATGGAGAGTATATCTATTCATACTGTACTAAGAGTTCGCATTTTTCATTTGTTATCGATCAAATCATCGATCAATGAGCACAATTAGAATTGTCGTCTGAATTTGATGTAGATATTGTTGAAAAACTGATTGATTCAGGGAAGATCGCTAAGGATACTCTTATTGTCTGTAACGGATACAAACCATCATCATACTTAGAAAAAATATTGTGACTCAAAAATAAATGATGTGACAACGTTATTCTTATTTTTGATAATAAAGATGAGGTTGTTTTGCTAGACACGATCCTGAAAGATGGAGAAACCTGCAAAGTAGGAATGAGAGTCGCTACTGAGGATGAACCAAATACTGATATTTATACATCCAGACTTGGAACAAGATCCAAAGATATTCTACGTATTTATAAAGACAAAATCCATAACAATCCCAAGTTTGATTTTGTTGCACTCCATTTCTTTATTAATACAAAGATAAAAGATACCAGTTACTACCGAAGTGAACTATCAAGGATTAGTGGATTGTATTGTGATCTCAAACATCTTTCTCCATCGTTGAAATACTTAGATATTGGAGGATGATTCCCTATGCCAAGTTGACTAAACTTCGAATATGACTACGAATACATGGCAGATCAAATTATTTGGACTATCAAACATGTCTGCGAAAGTGAAGAAATCGATGTGCCAGATATTATCACTGAGTTCGGTACCTATACGGTAGGGGAAAGTGCTGCAGCGATTTTCAAAGTGATCGGACAGAAAAAACAAAATGATAAAGAGTTGCGATATATCGTAAATAGTAGTTTGATAACTACTTTACCAGATATCCGAGGTATTAATCAAAAATTTATCGTCCTCCCAATCAACGGCTGGAACAATGATTATGCCAATGTTATTATTGGTGGTATTACTTGCGACAATGATGATTTTTACAACAAAGATTCGAAAGGTAATCAGATTATCTTGCCAGCGTTCGATCAAAATAAAGAAGATTTATATATATGATTTTTCCATACAGGAGCATATCAAGAATCACTATGATGATATGGAGGTATTCAACACTGTCTTATCCCAGCACCCAAACATATATTGCTTGATGTTGCAGATAATGGGGCACTCCAAGTTAAAAAATTTGCACAAGAACAGGAATCTGCATCGATGTTATCGATATTAGGGTATGAATAATATTTTTTGTTTCGTATAGTATAGCTATGACACAGACATTTGATCCAAATGGGGTAGCAATGCATGGGAAGTTATTTGGTCTTCCGTATTCGGTACAAGAATCTGAGCTTGTTATTGTGCCAGTTCCTCTCGACATGACGACATCATCATGAAAAGGAACACAACATGGTCCACAAGCTGTGCTTGATGCATCTGGACAAGTAGACTTGTATGATTTGACCTATAAAAATTTTCGAGAAAAGGGTATCGCAATGCTCGACATTCCAGAACATATTGTTGCTATTTCTGCTGAACAACAATCGCAAACTGTTATCGACGCATTGTCCTATGGTAAAGAACCATCACAACAAGATATCCTCGCTGTCAATAAAGCATCACAACAAGTCAATGACTATGTGTATACACAAACAAAAACACTCCTTGATCAAGGAAAAAAGGTTGCATTGTTGGGTTGAGATCATTCAACGCCATTTGGATTTGTAAAAGCATTGGCAGAAAAACACGATCGTTTTGGTATATTGCAGATGGATGCGCACTGTGATTTGCGTCAAGCATACGAATGATTTACCCATAGTCACGCGAGTATCGCATATAATATCATGGAAAATATCCCACAAGTATCTAAGCTTGTACAAGTAGGGATTAGGGATTTTTGTGAAGAAGAGTCTGAGTATATTGCTGCCAATACCGATAAAATCATTGTTCATTTTGACAGAGATATCAAAACAAAATTGTATCAATGAACGACTCGATATGATTATGCACGTAGTGTCGTGGATCAACTGCCAGAGAAAGTCTATATTTCATTCGATATTGACGCCTTAGATCCTAAACTTTGTCCCAATACAGGAACACCAGTCCCAGGAGGATTTGAGTTTGAACAGGCTGCGATATTACTGGATATGGTTGCAAGAGAAAAAATCATCATCTGATTTGATCTCAACGAAGTCGGTAATCATCCACGAGATGCCAATGTCGGTGCTCGTATGTTGTATCGTCTCTGTGCACAATTTTTGTCGTCCTGAACATAGATCATCGTCATCCTGAGCCTGCAAAGGATCCAGGATTTAATTATAAATAATCATCTACGGGGTTGTATATACATACTAGCAAGTCAAAAGAATGGTATATTATATATTGGTGTGACAAATGATTTGGAAAGAAGATTGCGAGAGCATAAAAATTAAATAATTGATTGATTTACAAAGAAATATAATATCCATATATTAGTGTTTTATTCGCACTTTGAAAATATACAAGAAGCTATAGAATACGAAAAGAAGATTAAATGATGGACAAGAATTAAAAAATTAGAACTTATTGAGGAGATGAATCCATTATGGATAGACTTGGATTGTTCGCCCCTAGCTCAGAATGACGATATATTTATATTATAAACCACATCGCCTATGTCATTACAAGAAAAACTTCCATTACTCAGTAAAGATCTCCAAGACAGAATATTTGTTGGAGAAAGATCATATACACCAGATGAGAAAACTCCGGTGACTAATTTTCTCGTCCACACCAAACGTCATTGTAATGGTGGAAAGACAGTAGATGCCTGACTTCGACTCCGTGATCATGTCAACAATGGATGAAAAATGTTCTTGACGATGGCGGGTGCTGGATCATCATTTCAACAAGGGATCCTTATCAGTGAACTTATCCGTAAAAATATGTTACATGGTATCTCGGTCACAGGAGCAAATCTTGAAGAGAGTCTGTATCGCTTGGTAGCTCACGCTAACTACGCATATATTCCTGATTATGTAGAACTTACACCACAACAAGAAGAAGAGTTGCGTGTTGCAGGATTTAGAAGAATTACTGATACATTTTTGCCAGAAGAGGAAAGTGTTCGTAAGATCCTTCCAGCGATGGAATCACTACGACGTGAAGCTGAAGCAAACGGAGAATCATTGCTCCGACACCAATATTTTTTCAGACTCTTTGACCGTAATATGATAGAGTTTGATCCAGCGGCAAACGTCGATGACTGTTGGTTGTATCAAGCACGAAAACACAATATACCAGTATTTGTACCAGGATTTGAAGATAGTACTATGGGAAATATATTTACCCATGCGTCATATAAAGGAACACATGAGTTCTTGTCAAAATACACACTCGAAGACTGATCGATAGATATACATATCGTTAAGCCATGATTTTCGTATATGCACACAATGGCAGAATGGTATCTTGATAGTACCAAAGATAGTTCGATTGCATTCTTGCAACTCGGATGAGGTATCGCAGCAGACTTCCCTATCTGTGTAGTCCCACATATAAAGCATGATTACTTACACGCAGCATCAGATACTGATAAAGAAAAATTCGTCAAATCACGAGCTGCATTTATTGAAATCCACTCATCACCGATGAGTTTTGGATCGTATTCATGAGCAGGTTGGAAAGAAAAAATAACACGAGACAAGTTCACACCAGATGCATTTGGAGTACAAATATTTGGAGATTATACCGAACATTTCCCAGATATCGCAGCGATTATGTTGGGGAAGTAATTAATAGCCTCCAATATTGGGGGCTTTTTCTATTGCTGATAATTTGACACAGAGAGGATAGTTGTGTATACTAGGACAAAGCTATTTATCTACACTATGTTGTATCATGAATAAACCAAAAGAGGCAAAAAAAATCTCAGACATTAGATCAATGCTTGAAACTGTAGGTAATACGAGTAGAAAACTTCTCGAAGAGATCGCTATAAAATGAACAAAATCACTCATAAACATTGGTGATGAGTTATTCATAAATCCTAAAGAAATGTCTACATACTTAAAGAAACTGAGGTTTCCTGATGCCATTGTTGCTGCTGCGATGCAACAAGCATGATTTCCTGAAGAAGTGGTGGAAGCTCCAAAAGAACAAGAGTAATTCTGTCTTGTAATAAAAAACCTCCACATCAGTAGAGGTTTTTTATTAGATCTGAACCTATTTCATCTCCCAAACCACTTTCTGTTCTCCTTTGATATCTTTAAATTCTTTTGCATAGACATTTATTTGATCGCCGATGGTGAAATACTTTTTCCAATCCACTCATTCAGGTATTTTTATGGCTTTTTTGTGGAGGAGTCATTCAACACCCTTAACTGTGACGAAGATCCCATAGTTATACAATAGTTTCACATATCCAGTATATTGCTCTCATAGTGTGATGTCTTTAATAGAGAACTTAGAAAGTCATGTTGGTGTTTTTTCTGTTTTCTCTTTCTGTCACTTCGACGACGCACAGCTAGGAGAAGTATAGGAATTATGTGACATTTTATCCTCTATACTTTTCACTTTGTTCGGAGTGACAGTTTTTTGTTTCTGTCATTTTGACGCAGGAGAAGCATAGGAATTATTTTGTTTTGTGACTTGTGTACTTCTCGTCACTTCATTCCTCGAAGCTACAGGAGTATCCGTCTCTCCGTCGAGCAAATAAATATTTGGCACAAATCTGAGTGTTTCGCTTTTGCTTGCTTGATTTTTAACTTTCTCTCTTTCACCGATAAGAAGCATCAACGGATCGCCTTTGCCATCTTTCAATGATCCATGATTATAGATTTGGATTCCGTTGAGTGCTTTGAGAAAATAAGCATCAGCTTCCAGATGTGCCGGAATCATATACCATACGGCTTTGTGCTTGCGTAGTCTTATATCAAAAACAATAGCATCTGGCTGTATTCCATTGATAGCGTAAGCATTGAATAAACTCATATTTTCTTCAATAAATGGTTCTTGGAGATTTACTATTTCATCATTTTCCAATCCTATAGATTCAAACTGTGCTTTGGCAACTACTTTCTCTTGTGGAGAATATGTCTTTTTGTTCCATGCATTCATAAGGTTTTCAAGTACCGATTTTTCTTGCGCATATCTTTGTCTAGATTGTTTGAGGATCTTGTCTCTGAGTTCGACTGATCATTCGGGAGTTGCTAATGGCATCGTCTTCATACTAAATGGATCCGAGCTAATACCATCGATCATCAGCTTCGTGTAGGCCGTAAACTTTGGTAGTGAGATGATGTCATTTTCGGTAACGAGTCATTTAAACTGTGCCGACATAATAGAAGCATCATCATGGCCGAGCGTAAATGATATAATCGTACCGATATTACCAAAGATTGCATCTTTAATTTCAGGCAATAACTGGCTGGTAAACTGGTTTGCAACGATAAGTGAAAGTTTGTATTTTCTTGCTTCAGATAAAATCGTTGTAAACGAACTTGTCGCAAAGTTTTGGAACTCATCGATATACAGATAAAAATCTTTTCTCTGCATATAGCCGGTATCAGCTCTCGACATAGCATCGATTTGAAACTTCGTTACCAATAGCGATCCGATCATCGCAGCATTATCTTCACCGATTTTTCCTTTGGAGAGATTGATAAGGATGATTTTTCCTTCATCCATTGCTTTTCTGAGGTTGAGTCTACTATTTGGTTGACCAAAGATATTTCTGACCACACTAGAAGAAAGAAATTGCCCAATTTTATTGGTAATAGGTGCGATAGCTTCTTCTCTTTGTCTTGGTTGTCGAGTCATAAACTCATTTTTCCAAAACTTAAGTACCAATGGATCTTTTATATGAGTGATAACTTCATCTCTAAACGCATCATCGACCAAGATTCTCAAAATATGCATGAGCGTGGCATTTGGGTATTCAACGACGGATAATAAGACATTTCTCAAGATATATTCCAATCTTGGTCATCGACTGTGAGCAAATAACCTATAAAATGCTGAGACAACACCAGAAACGATACGATTTTTCTCTTCTTCACTATCGTACTGTAAGAGGTTAAACCCAATAGGAAAGTCAGTATCCGCCACATCAAAAAGAATCACATCATTGATACGATGCTTTGGGATGTGTTCTAAGACAGTCTCTACCAAGTCACCGTGAGGATCCAGGAGCGCAAGTCCATTACCAGCAATCATATCGCTCTTCACCATATTGGATATGAATGTTGATTTACCGGTACCGGTCTTACCTACGATATACACGTGTCTAAGTTTATCTTCTTTTCTGATTCAGAACTCAATTTTCTCTGCTCTGTAGTCCGTTGTTCCCAAAACAGTCAAATCATCCTTATCACTGTTATCTGCGACTGAAAGATTGGTCGGGTAGGGGAGTTTTCTATAGAGCGTATAATCAAGACCTTTGCTGTAGTTCACTTTGGTAGGAATATGGAAAAAATTCACTGCTTGACTATATGCAAGAGGGATGAGTTTTGGTCTATTTTTGAATTGTATCTTTCCATCATCACTAAAAGGTGCAAAGGCATTTTTGACACTCGCAGTGATTTGTTTCTTGGTTATACTATCAGCATCATTGATTGCAAATCATAGCGACACAAGAAGGTTTGGTTCGAGGTTTTTTTCTTCTTTGGATCAGGCATTGTGATCATCATCTGTATCATCGCGTCATTGGGATCGATAGCTGTATCATTTTTTTCCATATTTTCGTAAAAATCTGAAAATGTTAAAGTTCCTTTCAAAACGAATCGTCACAAAGACATCCAGTGTCGTTGGCTTAGGAATATCAGCATAGATAGCCAGTATATCAGTAAATGGATCCATGTAGGTCCCATCTTTGGTAAATGCTTCCTTACTTCTGATAGTATCGATATTTTTGTAGGTGATGTATGTTGGATCTTGGACAGAGATGGGCTCGGCTATCTTGAGATCGGATGTGGAATAGTTTGCATAAAAAGTATTTTGGAAATAATTGGAATAATCTTGAGGTAGTTTGGCATACAGTTTGATCATCATTTGGTTTCCTCTAATGAGAAAAGTCATTTCCTTCTTTTTCAAACTAACCATGTTTTTCAAAATGGTATCCCGATGATTGACCCCTTGTTCATTCTCTCTAAACGGTTTTATGAGAAAAAACCTCTCGTCAGTACTTGCTGCGATTGATGGATTTGATGCAGTATCTTTGCTCTTTGATTCATCGATAAAGAGCATATAACGTGCAAATTTTTCAGCTGATCCGAGGATAAAGTCTATCATGTGGTTTTGTTTGGTAAATTGACTTTGTAAATATATTATACATATAATTAACAAAAAAGCAAATATTTAATCACATAGTGCTTTCGAAAGAAATTCCTATTCCACTGAAGCGGGATAAAAACGATGTTGACCTACTGATGCAGGTCTGCCATCTTATTTGACATTGTTTGTATCAAGAAAAACGATACAAGTATTTGCAGAGATAAATGCAGAAATAATTTATACACTTATGTGAAAGATTTGCAATATCAGAAGCGACATTTCGTCATTGCGAGGCATAATCGAAGAATCTTTGTGATTGCCAAGATCCTTCGTTTCATTACATTCCACTCAGGATGACGGTTGTTTTATACCTTACATCATATAGCTTTGCATTACCTGTACGCCTTCGATAAATTTGCCTGACATGATAGAGTATTCATCTTTGATGAAGCATGATTTTCCTATAAACCAGGTGATGTGATCGCTGATGGCGATGCATTGTTTTGTGTATTGGGAGAAGAACTTTGCTTTGCTGAGCAATATCGCACGGTCTATAGACCATATCAGTGATTTTCTTTGATAGAAAAGGCATTTTTTTCGTGATACCAGCTCGCCTTACTCCATCATATTGTCCAGACCTATTATACTACCTACAAAGCAGTGATGCGTTTACTCCTTCCTGGTATGGATATATCAGCACTTTTGAGTTACAAAAAAACCAACAAAAAATCACAGTATCAATCTGCAATATTTGATGAGAAATCCAGATTATTCATCCCATCAGCACAGGAGTATGCTGGACAACAACTTATTCTCGTGCCAGATTTGTGGACGGCTGATAACTTATTTCATGAAAAATTGATTGATGAGACTACTTTACGACATAGTGGACTCACAGAACTCCAGATGACGAAGATATTTCGATGATGTAAACAAGGTCAGATCTCTACACTTATGACCACCTTTGCAGGGATATTTCATGATCGAAAAAATCTCCAACGCATTCTCTTTATTCAACCACACAAGCGATATTATCAACATCAACAAGATCCTAGATACAAAGTACCAGCAGTCATTGATTTCATAGCGGAACAGACAGGAGCGGAGGTGGTGAAGTGGGGGTAATTACATCACAAAATACACATTTTGCCAACATCATTCATCCAAAACACAGGCGTCAGTTTGTGTTTTTTTGTTATTTCAGTTATAAATAGGATATACAAATGCACAATTTATCATTCATTCCCATCTTCATGAAAATCACCCTCTCTTGAGCGGTCTACCGCAATATTCGATATAGACTCAGTCGCTTATCGGTTGTTTTGTTTGTTGTGCTTATCGCTGTCTGTGTCTATTTGCAGGTATCTATTTTTCTTACCAAACAACAGATAAGCAAACAACAAGATATCCTCACACAGAAAAATCAAGAACTTGAACAAATGCTCTCCAATCAGACATTTACCAAACTTGAAACGACGAGGTATCTATCACAAACACTACGTCAGATGCCTCGATCAGTACATATTCCTAAGGTGATTAGCATCGTCGATGCTCTCGAGTCACTAGACGGTGGAGACAATGGATCGATACAGTTATCAGACTTCAAAGTGAGTCTAGATAAAATATCATTGAGAGGAACAGTAAGTAATCTGTTATTGTTATACTACTCAGCTCCTGAAAGAGGGTTTTTGAGTTTGTTGGACAGGTTTGCAGACTTAGATTTCATCCAAGATATGCGTGTCCAAAACTACAACAAAAATCAAGATGGAACATTTGAATTTGTTTTACAAGCTAACGTAATCCAGGATGACAACACCGCAGAGTAATGATATCATGGCAAGATTGCTCAATGAATCAGGTACATCTATACCAGAAAATACTCCCGTACATGATAGCGAAACTACCAGTATCGCTGCAGCGAGAGTGCTCAGTACGAGATATAAAGTATATTTACTCGTGATGTTGGTATTGCTGTACATTATCGTACAGTATGTCTTTTTCCCAACATTAGATAAACAGCAAGCAGAACAATCACAGCTCCAAAATGTTGTAACACAGCTTCAGAGTTTCGAATCAAAGAGACTACAGTATGTTTCCGATGCGGCACTTATGGAAAATATAGAAACTCAACAAGAAATATTACTCAATTGTATCAACAATCAAACAGCTTGTGAAGCATTGGATGAAGGATTGCGTGATAAAGTAGATACAGCAAAGATGTTTCTCCAGTTGGATACGATCATAGACCCAGTGATGGGAATTGACGAAAAACGTATCCTCGCATCACTCAATGATTATGCACTTATCCGTACTCCCAACAATACTACAGCAACCAGAGAAAGAAATGGATCTATCCAAAGTATTCGTATCGCAGATCCAGTCATCTATGAAGGTGCAGTCTATCGTGTGCCTATCGAGCTGGAAGTAAAATTTTCTAATAAAGACGGATTGTTGTCATTTATCAACAATATCGAAAACACACTTGCTACCAATCCGCCATATCGTTTATTGTACGTGATAGACCAGATAGATTATGACGTTGTGAAGTACAATGAAGAACAAAAGTCTATGATAACATTGTCACTCTTTTATTACAATCCATAGTCCATGAGTCAGGAGTCAACACGACAGACAACAATAGATGGCTATATTACATCCGTGATGCAATCAGTGGATAGAAGTCGTTTTGGTATAAGAGAAAAAATTCTTTTCTTCAAAGAAATGACGTATTTACTCGAATGATGAGTCCCAATAGTTGAGGCATTGACCGTTATTGCAGATAGTTCTGATGACTACGCACTCAAAGAAATTGCTTATACCATGAGATCATATATCAAAGAAGGAAAAAATTTGTCCTATGCGATGAATAGACTCCCAGACTATTTTGATGAATCAGATTATAATATCGTCAAAATATGAGAAAAATCAGGAGATTTGCCACAAGTACTCCATTCATTATCGGAGGAATACGCATATCTGACCGACGTAAAAAATAAATATATCTCAGCACTCATGTATCCAATTATCTTGATGGTTATTTCAGTTGCGGCGGTCTTGTCGTTGTTCTTATTGGTTTTACCAAATATTTTCTCAATTGCCGATCAATTTAACGCAACACAACTTCCATGGACGACAACAGTTTTAAGAGATATTTCCTTATTCTTACAAAATGAACGACAGATCTTGTTATGAGTATTTGCTGCTCTGGTTGTGTTTGGTGGGATTTATTTTTCTACTGAACAAGGGAAGAAAAATATATTTACTTGGGTGACCATGATTCCATTATTTGGAAAAATGACCAAGTATTACTACATGATCAAACGATGTAGATATATGCGTCTGATGTTCCGTGCAGGACTCAGTTATGTCCAGACGTTCCAGTTATTGAGAAATGTATTGGCTATCCCAGCATATCAAGACATGATCGAGCGTACCATTCTTGGACTGCAAAGAGGAGAACCGCTACACAAAAATCTCTTTGATGAACATCAACTTATCCCTGCCAACGTGGCAGTATTGATCAAGGTCGGAGAAGAAACAGCCAAACTTTCTGAAGCCATCCAAAACATCCTGGATATGTATGACACTGAGCTCGATACACTTATTTCTCGTATCGCAAAAGTTATCGAACCACTGATGTTGATCGTGGTCGGAGGTATCGTAGTGATGATCGCCTTATGAGTATTCGGATTGATTTTACAGATTATGGAAGGAGTGGGGGTGTAATTATGAATGATAAACTAAAAGCGAGCATTGCTCGCTTTTTTGTTATTATCCAGCATTACTAAATACTCGATGTGAAGTACTTATTTCTTGTAGTTGTCCATTCTGGTTGAATTGAAATACGGGCGATTGTCCATAAGTAGAGAGTCCATTATGTAGATAATCTTTTATACAATAACGATTTCATTCATTCCAGTTGATGAGATCAGTATATCATGACCATGTTACTATTCAATTTTCCCATACTTCTTCATATTTTCTTTCATCAGTATAGATAGGTTCATTGTTACAAAAACCATCTATTCGTTTATCAAAACTAATAACCGATGGTCAACTATATCCATTTTGAACCTTTCCATATTGATCTGTAGTGATAATCTGTAGATTAGGATTATTTGAAAGTGTATAATATCTCACTTTTGTTGAGGTATTTTTATATAGATCTAACCAAGGTGAACCATCCCATTGTATTTTTGAAATATCATCTTGTAGGCTAAGAAAGTCTATCCCAATAGTTGTAATTCCATTTTTGGTATCATATAATCTAACAAATCATTTCTGATGAGATAGTTCATCTATGAGCCAATATTGCTTACATTTTTCAGCAGTGCTAGCAGTAGGATTGGATAATATGGCATGTCATTCTTGTATAATAGTCTGCGTATGTTGTTGTCCATTGTCTCGAACATATTGTAGTTTACTATTGATAGACTTAGCGGCTTGTCCTCGTGCTGTCGTTGGGAGTCATTCATCATTTCGATATTTACATAATGAGTCACGAGCACTTGCGTCTCTATATCGTGAATTACTATCGTATGATGTTGTTGGTTGTGTAATAGGAGGATTTTGTGGTATTGTTGGTTGCGTCGGAGTTGTAGATGTATTATTTCATGTACTAACAACTTTTGGAGTCGGAGTCTCAATTATAGGCTCTTCTTGCACAGCTACTTGTGCTGTTCCTGTTGTGAGAGCAGCCTCACTTCCACTCAATTGTACTCCTGAAAGTTGTGCATTAAGCTCCTGTATTTCAGCTTGAAGATCAGCTAGATCAGATTCTTTTGCTTTATTGCTTTGTATCGTATCATACACGACATAGCCGGAACCGATAAAGAGAATAGCCAAGAGAATAATGAGCGATTTTTTCATGAAAGTGTCAAAAGAGATAAATTAATTCAATGTACTATAACCATTTTTAC
>Ga0209284_10003927_pt1 | contig 17531 bp, 16 predicted proteins | sample FRY03_FD_187211 | JGI IMG/M metagenome (GOLD analysis project Ga0209284, IMG submission 187211) | Freshwater microbial communities from Lake Fryxell liftoff mats and glacier meltwater in Antarctica - FRY-03 (SPAdes) (version 2) | ecosystem: Environmental > Aquatic > Freshwater > Ice > Glacier... | reverse complement strand
TGGTGCTGCTCCAATACACCGGCGGCACAACCGGCGTGCCCAAAGCCGCCATGCTCACCCACGCCAATCTGGTCAACAATGTGCTGCAACTGGAAGGCTGGCTGCCCAATCTGGAATATGGCGGCGAAAAGACGCTGGGCGCGATCCCCTTTTTCCACGTCTATGGGATGACAGTGGCAATGCTCTTCACACTGTACAGCGGCGGCGAACTGATCGTCACCCCGGACCCGCGCCGGACCGAACTGGTGTTGGAGATTATTCACCGGGAAAAGGTCTCCCTCTACCCCGGCATCCCCACAATGTATATGGCGATTATCAACCATCCGCGGGTGAAGGAATTTGACCTGCGCTCGGTGAAAGCGTGTATGTCGGGCGGGATGGCTCTGCCCGTGGAAGTGCAGCGCCGCTTTGAGGAGATCACCGGCGGCAAGCTGATCGAGGGCTATGGCCTGACTGAAACATCCCCTGTGGTCTGTGCCAACCCCCTCAACGGTATCCGCAAAGCCGGTTCGATCGGTATGCCTGTTTCCTCCACACAGGTGGCGATTGTCTCGCTGGAGCAGCGGGAAGATGGCGGTTACGATCTGGTGCAGCCGGGCAGCGAAGGCGAACTGGTGATCAAAGGGCCGCAGGTCATGGCGGGTTACTGGCAGCGCCAGGACGAGACCGACGAAGTGATGGACAAGGAGGGCTGGTTCCACACGGGCGACATCGCCAAAATGGACGCGGACGGCTGCTTCTATATTGTGGATCGCAAGAAGGACCTGATTATCGCCAGCGGCTTCAATATCGTGCCGCGGGAGGTGGAAGAGGTGCTCTATATGCACCCGAAGGTGCAGGAGGCGGTGGTGGCTGGCATACCCGATCCCAAGCGGGGCGAGACGGTGAAAGCGTATGTGGTGTTGAAGGCGGGCGAGAGCAGCAGCGTTGACGAAATCCGCAACTTCTGCAAAGAGAATCTGGCCCCCTACAAAGTCCCCGTCTTTGTGGACTTCCGCGCCGAATTGCCCAAGAGCCAGGTCGGGAAGATTCTGCGCCGGGTGCTGGTGGAAGAGGAAAAGGCCAAGCAGGCCGGGTAGTAAAAAATAGGTAACCGTTCAGCCTATCAAAAGCGGACGCAGATCAAACAGATTGAAATAAGGATTTGCGCTGATTTTTAAGATCAGTTTCGGTCAAGATCAGCGCAAATCAATTCAAATCATGAAAATCTGCGTCCCTTTCTTTGCCTAGCTGAACGGTTACAAAAATAGCAGGTGTGGATTTGTGATACGTTTTACGTAAGATAGAAACGAGCCAAAACAGTCCAGAAGATTTCTGCTCAGACGAGGAACCAACAATGACTATTTCCCACAAATATACGATCGGCGTGGACTACGGAACCGAATCCGGGCGGGCGGTACTGGTGGATGTGACCACCGGCCAGGAGGTGGCGACGGCTGTCCACCCCTACGGCGACGGGGTGATCGACGACCATCTGCCTGGCAGCGACAAGCCCCTGCCCCCAGACTTCGCCCTGCAAAACCCGCAAAATTACATCGACGTGCTGGTGGCGACGATTCCCCAGGTGTTGGCCGCGGGCACTATAAGCCCGGACGACGTTATCGGCATCGGCACGGATTTCACCGCCTGCACAATGCTGCCCGTGGCCGCGGACGGCAGCGCGCTCTGCATGGACCCCGCGTGGCGGGACAACCCCCACAGTTGGGTCAAACTGTGGAAGCACCACGCGGCCCAGCCCGAAGCCAACCGGCTCAACGAAACTGCGGCGGCGCGGGGCGAAGAGTGGCTGAACCTCTACGGGGGCAAAATTTCGTCGGAATGGATGATCCCCAAAATCTGGGAGACGCTCAACGACGCACCGGATGTCTATGCCGCTGCGGACGGTTTTATGGAAGCAGCGGACTGGATTGTCCTGCAACTGACCGGCGTAGAACGGCGCAACGCCTGCACCGCGGGCTACAAAGCCATCTGGAACAAACGGGCGGGCTATCCCGACAACGACTTTTTCGCCAGCCTGGACCCCCGCCTGGGCACGCTTGTGGAGGACAAACTCTCCACGGACATCTATCCCCTGGGCCAGCGGGCGGGCAGCCTAACAGCGGAGATGGCAGCCAAAATCGGCCTGCGTCCCGGCATCGCCGTGCCCATCGGCAATGTGGACGCACACGTGGCCGTGCCCGCCTCCACCGTCACCGAGCCGGGCACAATGGTGATAATTATGGGCACATCCAACTGCCATATGGTGCTGGGCGACAGCGAAAAAGTGGTGGAAGGGATGTGCGGCGTCGTCGAGGACGGCATCATCCCCGGTCTCTTTGGCTACGAAGCGGGCCAGTCCTGCGTGGGTGATCACTTCGCCTGGTTTGTGGATAATTGCGTGCCTGCCGCCTATCACGAGGCCGCCGGGGCACGGGGGCTGAACGTGCATCAGTATTTGGAGCAGTTGGCCGCCCAGCAGAAGCCGGGCGCGCACGGTCTGCTGGCCCTGGACTGGTGGAACGGCAACCGATCCGTCCTGGTGGATGTGGACCTGACCGGTCTGCTCATCGGCGCGACTCTGGCGACCAAACCGGAGGACATCTACCGGGCGCTGATCGAGGCCACCGCCTATGGCACGCGGGTGATTGTGGACGCCTTTCACAGCAACGGCGTGGCCGTGGACCGCATCGTCGGCTGCGGCGGGCTGCCGGGACGCAACAAACTGCTCATGCAAATCTACGCCGACGTGACCGGGCGTGAGATTCGGGTGGCGGGCACGGATCAGGCGGGTGGCTTCGGCTCGGCGATGTTTGCCGCGGTGGCCGCGGGCAGAGCAGCGGGCGGCTTCGACTCAATTGTGGAAGCCGTCGATCAGATGGCCCGCTTGCAGGATGTGGTCTACACGCCCATCCCCGCCCATCAGGCGGTCTACGAGCAGCTTTTCGCCGAGTACGTGCAACTCCACGACTACTTTGGCCGGGGCGAGAACAATGTGATGAAGCGGCTGAAGGGGATTAAGGCGGAGGCGTTGCGGGCGGGATGAGCCACCCATCGGTTGATAGCATCCGAAGAATAGGATTGCTTTATATTCGGACCTGAGTCGTATAGCCCATGAGGGATACAGCTATGGTAAAATCCTCTTTGCAGCCGTAATTGAGGGATTTCAGATTGGCCTCATCGAAAAAACTCGGTCAATGGCCCCATGGGTTATGGTTGTGCTAATGCAAGCATGAATAATCAGGATTGACCTGAGAGGTGGTACTCAATGCCCGAGTTGAAACAGGACACATCAGTGCTGCAACGGCTGCCCGAAATTCTCGAAGATATTCAACAGCAGTATCTGACCTATCCATACCCGTGGGTGATTGGCTATAGCGGCGGCAAGGACAGCACAACCACTTTGCAGCTCGTTTGGTATGCCTTGGCCGCCTTGTCGCCGGAAGAACGCACCAAGCCGGTCTATGTGATCTCGACCGACACCCAGGTGGAAACGCCTATCATCGTGGACCGCATCAACGACAGCCTCCGGCTGATGACCGAAGCCGCCCAGGCCCAGAAGATGAATCTGACGGCCCACAAACTCTCGCCGATCTTGAACGATTCCTTTTGGGTCAACCTGCTCGGTCGAGGCTATCCCGCGCCCAACAGCGGCTTTCGCTGGTGTACGGAGCGGCTCAAGATAAACCCATCCAATCGCTTCATTTTGGACAAAGTTGCCGAGCATGGCGAGGTAATCCTGGTGCTGGGCAGTCGGCGGGGGGAAAGCGCCACCCGGGATCAGGTGCTGGATATGCACCGGGTCACGGGCATGAACTTGGCCCGCCACGGACAGTTGCCGGGGGCGTGGGTTTATATGCCCATCGAACAGTTCACCACGGATGATGTGTGGACCTATCTCATGCAGGTGGATTCGCCCTGGGGCGGCGACAACATGCAGTTGGCCTCGCTCTACCAGTCGGCCCAGGATGGGGAATGCCCGCTGGTGGTGGACGACAAGACCAGTTCCTGCGGCAATTCCCGCTTTGGCTGCTGGGTTTGCACTGTGGTCAGTCGGGACAAATCCATGGAGGCCATGATCGATTCGGGCGAAGATTGGATGGTCCCTCTGTTGGAGTACCGGGACTGGCTCTCGTCCACCCAGGACCCAGCAGTAAAACCGGAACAACGGGAGTTTCGGGGTCGGGATGGGCGGATCAAGATCACCCAATCCGGTCAACTGCGCTGGCGCACATACACCCTGGACTTCTCCCGAACCATGCTGCGCAAATTATTGGAAGCTCAGCGGGATGTTCAGGCCGAAAACCCCACGGTCGGGCTGATCAGCGAGGATGAAGTGCGGGAGATCCGGCGCATTTGGCTGACCGAGCGCCAGGATTGGGACGACACCCTGCCGGAGATTCACGCCGCGGTCACCGGGCAACAGCTTCAGTGGGAGCGGGATGACAACGCCATGCCGGGCCGCCTGGAAGCGGAACTGCTCGCGGAGTTGGCCAGCGGCTACAATGTGCCCCTGCCCCTGGTGCAGAAGTTGTTCGATGCCGAATGGCAGCACCAAGGCATGTTCCGCCGCGCCAAGATCCACGGCCAGATCGAAAAGGTCTTTGGCCAGGATTGGCGCACCAAAGCCGAGGTGGACGCAGAGATGGCGCGCCGGGGAGCGAGCGCATGATCCTGCAAAAAGTAATGTTGTCCGACTTCGGAATCTATGGCGGGGAAACAACGTTCGACCTGACGCCCCGCACGGATGAACGGTTCCAGCGCCCCATCGTCCTTTTTCGGGGCAAGAACGGGGTGGGAAAAAGCACCCTGGCCGAAGCCATCCGGCTCTGCCTGCATGGCAAACTGGCCCTGGGCACCCGCACCCGGCAGCGGGACTACGACACCTATCTGCTTCAGCGCCTGCACCGCAACGCGGAGGGAGAAACCGCCGAGGCCGCCCAGATTAGTCTGGATTTCGACCACGTCTTCATGGGGCGGCGTCACGCCTATCAGGTGCGGCGGGGCTGGAAGGCCAATGGTCAACACCTGATCACCGAGCTGGATGTGTGGGTGGATGGCGAAACTCTGGGCGACAGCGAAGAGGAGAAGGAGCATCTGCTGCGGGAGTTGGTCCCGGTTGGCGTGGCGGAGCTCTTTTTCTTTGACGGCGAGAAAATAGCCACCCTGTCGGAAGAAGGCAGCGCCAGCGCGGATCTGCTGGCGGACACAGTCAAGAATCTGCTTGGCCTGCACCTGATCGAACAGTTGGACCGGGATTTGGATGTCTATTTGACCAAACAGCCGGGCGCGGCGGAATTGCGCAAGCATCAAAAGGAATTGGAACAGCTTCACAACGAAGAGGAGCAACTCCAGCGACAATTCCAAGAGACCCACGCCCAGTTGGCGGACAACCGCCACGAAAGCAACGGCAAACGGGAGCGCATTGCCTTCACCGAGCAGAAGATCGCCCAGGAAGGTGGTCGCTATGCCGAGGTAAAAGCCGAACGGGAGACAGAACAGCAGCGAGTCGCTACGGCCATCGCCCAGATCGAGCAGGAAATCCAGGAACTCAGCCGGGGGTTGATGCCCTTTTCCGTTGCCCCCAACATGCTGCGGGCCGTGCGCAGACGGCTGGACCAGGAAGCCGACTATGCCCGCTGGCAATCGTCGCAACCGGTTGTGCAGGAAATTGAGGGCATCATTCGCGAGACCGGCCCAGGCTACCTCCTTGGGAACTCGGCCAGTGAACCTGCTGTGGATGAGCGCATTGCCCGCATCCAGGCCTATCTGCAAACCCAAAATCAGCCGCCCATCCCCAAGACAGAGGTTGTGCACAATGTCTCGGCAGAGAGCCGGGGGGTGCTCTATAACTGGATCGATGAAGCGTTGACCACGGCCCCCCAGCAACTGGCCGGAGTCCTGGAAAAGCGGGGGGCGCTTCAGGCCCAACTAGCCGGGGTGGAGGAGACCCTCTCCCGCACGCCGGTGACGGAGATCCTGCGCCCGCTTCAGGATGAGCTGCGCCAGTTTGAACGGGAGTTGGGACGGCTGGAAGCGGAGCAGGACCGGCTTGTGGCCGAGGACCAGCGCTTGTCCTACCATCTGGAGCGGATTGCCGGGAGCAAGCGCAGGGTCAGCGAAGAGATCGCCGACATCAATACGGAAGAGAGCCGCATCAAATTGGCGGCCCGCACCAAATTATTGCTGGACGACTATCAGAAACGGCTCACCCAGAGCAAACTGGCCCGTCTGGCCGGGCAATTGCGCCACCGATTCAACCAACTGAGCCGCAAACGAGACTTTGTCGAGCGCATCGAGATCGACCCACACACCTTCGCCATTTCCCTCTTTCGGGCCGGTCAGCCCTTTCCCCGGGCTCAACTTTCCGCCGGGGAGCAGCAGATCTTCGCCATTGCCACCCTTTGGGCCTTGCGAGAGGTGTCGGAACGGCCCTTGCCCGTAGTGATCGATACCCCCCTTAGCCGCCTGGACGAAGACCACCGGCGGTCCATGCTGGCCGAGTTCATGCCCCAGGTCTCCCAGCAAGTGATCGTCCTGGCTACCACCGCCGAGATCGACGAAGAGACCCTGGCCTTCTTGCAGCCAGCTCTCTCCCGGGTCTATCTGTTGGAGGCAGATGGATCGGTCACCCAAGCCAGAGAGCAGACAGTGGAACAACATACGTCCTTGATCGAGTTGGAGGAGATAGCCGTATATGCAGCTTAGTGAAATGCACTTCTCGGATGAGGCATCACGGAAACTGAGCCAACTAAAGGGGCGCACAGGGCTGACTCCCAATATCCTTGCTCGAATCGGTTTCTGCCTCTCTGTCGAGAATCCCGGCTTGCCTGACCCATCCGATTACGAAGGAACGGGATATATCAATATCAAACGGCATGTTTTGACAGGCGTTTACGATTCTCTCTTTGTTGGGCTAATCAAAGAACGCTGTCACCAAGACAGTGTCCCAGACGTAGAAATCGCCACGCACTTCAAGGCACACATGAACCGTGGCGTTCTCCTTTTGCACAAGAAACTAAAATCATTGGATAGTCTGTTGCTGGTCTTGCCACCGGAAATGCGGAATGGAGAGAGTGCATCCGATGAATGAACGAATTTACCTGGACTACAATGCGACCACACCGGTCGATCCCAGGGTGCTGGAAAAGATGCTGCCCTATTTCACCCAAGTATTTGGCAATCCAGCCAGCAACGACCATACCTTTGGGCTGGAAGCCAAACAGGCTGTGGATGAGGCTCGACAGCAGATTGCCAACTTAATCAACGCCCGCCCAGACGAGATCATCTTCACCAGCGGAGCAACGGAATCAGACAATATCGCCATCCTGGGCGCGGCAGAGAAGTATGCCGACAAAGGAAACCACATCATCACCTGTGCGACAGAACACAAGGCGGTTTTGGATGTGTGCAGCAAGTTGGAACGGGATGGCAACCGTCATGGCCGCTTTGAAATCACGTATTTACCAGTAGATCAATACGGTCGAGTTGACCCCGAAGCTGTTCGTCGTGCTATAACCCCTCAGACCATCCTCATCTCCCTGATGGCAGCCAACAACGAAATCGGCACGCTTGCACCGATTGCTGAGATGGGTTCCATTGCTGCTGAACATGGCGTTCTGTTTCACACCGATGCTGCCCAGGCGGCGGGGCACATCCCATTGGACGTGCAGGCCATGAATATCCACATTATGTCCCTGTCTGCGCACAAAATGTATGGACCCAAAGGAATTGGCGCACTGTACCGTCGGCGCAGCAACCCACGGGTTCAGTTGGAACCGGTGATTTACGGCGGCGGACATGAGCGGGGATTACGTTCAGGAACCCTGAATACGCCTTCCATTGTCGGTTTTGGCGAAGCAGCGAGGATTGCAAAAAGGGGAATGGCAGAGGAGGAAAACCGATACCGTGCCTGGACCCAGGGCATGTATCAGCGCTTGCAAGAAGAATTGGGGGATGTGCAGTTGAATGGACATCCAACCGAACGACTGGCCCACAACCTGAATGTGAGCATCCCCGGCATCAAAGCCCGCGCCCTAATTCCACAGTTGAAGAACGTCGCCATCGCCACCGGGTCTGCTTGCACATCGGCGGAGGTGAAACCGTCCCATGTGATTCAGGCGTTGGGCTACGGCGACGAACGAGCCCACAGCGCGTTGCGGATTAGTGTGGGGCGATTCAACACAGACGAAGAGATCGAGCTGGCTATCGCCCAGATTGTAGCGACGGTGCAGAACGTACGTCAACTGCAACCGGTTAGGGGGTAATTCATGACAACAAACGGTATCCGCCTTTTTCGGGGCATCACACCCGGTGCGATTGGCCTTGACGTGCATGGTGACTACGGAGAGACCTGGGCCAGAAGTTTTACCTATGCCCAATGCTATGCTAAACCGCCGTACGGGTATGTGATGGAGGCAATCCTGCACCCATCTGCGAAACAATTGGTGTTGGTTACAGAGGAAGACGAAGAAGGATTTTCCTACTACATCGAAGAGGGCATACGTGAACTGGCAGACATTGTCGGCAACCCGTTGATCTGTGATTACTTCTTATCCTGGGGCAGTTTGCTCTGGGATAGCTGGGAACCAGAATGGACAGAAGCCATCAAAGCCGCCGGCTACGATAGTATCTTCACCGGCGGCTTTGATGGTCCAGAGGAGTATGTGTTGAATCCTCAGGTATTGACGCATATTGACAACTCAGCTACAAATACAGGTTAGTCTCCCGATATAGCCACCTTAAGATCGGCGTTCCATTCCTTTCTTAATTTTCTATTTTCAGCCATTTGTGCCAAATCGTCTTTGATCATGGTTCTAATATTCGCATTGTCTTGAATCCGAATTCCCCAATTGGCTTTCCAGAATTCCTCGGGGATTGAGTCCATAATTCGCTCCGTTTGCTGCTGGACCTGGTCAGGTTGGAATATATCAAGAAGTCCAAATTCCCAAGCCATTTTGAGTCGATCTGCGACAAATTCATTTAGGGCATTAATATTGACCTTTGTCATAAATTTGTTATCTTCGCCCCATAAATCCTCATATTGGTTCTTCATTGCCCTCCATATGGCGAGAAACATTTCAAGTAAGGAATCCTCGTCATCACCCAAGAAAGTGAACAGAGATCGTAAATAGCGCAAAGATTGCTCAATTGCGGTTAGACTTACAAGATGTACACCATCTCGGTTATAGGACCAATCAAGTAAATCCTTAAAGGGACTGTTGTCAAGATCATTAATCTCACGAAGAATTGGTGAGATTTCTTTGTACTTGATACCAGCTTTTAGCAACCTCCGCCCCAACTCATCCTCATCGGCGTCATCAAGATCAGCAATTATTGATTTCGCACTTTCTGTTGGAACACGGACAACCTTATTGTTTACAACGATAAATTGAAAAGCCTGTTCTTTAGGAGATGCATCAATCAAACTCACAATCATTACAGGTATGTCTTCATCCAAGAATTCATACATGCCATTTAATCGATGTTGACCATCCACAATTAAAGCTGGTCGTTCATGCTCAGGCGAATTCTCGTCATACTCAAAAGTTAAAACTCCCCATGCCATCTGTCCAGAACATCCGTTTAACAAATCAACATCCGGGGTACAGCCCTCTAGCCCAGGCGCGCACGCTGAAAAGCTGGTCTTACCTGGTTCAAATGCAAGCAAGACACTGTTTGGTATCGTGTTCAAACTGTCTGCTTTTAGAAATCGTGCAATTGCGCGAGCCCTCGGTTCCCGAAATGCACGCTGTGTGCCTCCCGCCATATCGGGAACACGCCTGATCCCTGCCCAGTTCTGAATATCTTTGGCGCGGGCCTGAAATACGAAAAAAGGGACTGTGTTCTCATCTACACGTTGGTGTAACCTATAGCCAAAATAGCTTTTTTGGGGCATGCTTATCTCCTTGGGGCGTGACGATCACAGTATGCATCTACATTCAGAAAATGCCATGAATCAAATGGGTCAACTCGCTGCAATTGAAGCTCTCCGTGTAATCGTGGATCCCGATCACAACCATCTTCTGCACAAACAAAACCGGATTTCGCTAGAACAGGCAACCGGTAGCTCCAATTAAAATCGTCAGGAAAACTCTTTCCCATACTCTCATCAGTTACAGCACAGATTTCCTCATAATGAAAGTCACTGTAGTCAATATAATCATCCTTCATTTTATTACATCGCTCACAGGCAATGGTTAGATTGGTTTCGTTGTTACTTCCGCCAAGAGTTTTTGGCCAGATATGCTCCACTTCTGCACGCTGATTATAAGGGTCATCGCCATGCCGATCATAGATGACCTCACGACCGCAGATGTAACATCTAGCATTTTGGCTCTTTGCTCTCTTTATTACTGCATTATGAGTCCCATCAGATGGTACCCGATTTCGTTCCCATACACATCTAAGCAAGATCGAAAACACGCGCTCTTGCTTAGATGCAGGTATGTTTGTATAGTCTCTCAAGTATAATCTTAATTTTGACCAATACTCATTATCGCTGTCAGTTGTGTCGTAATATTTGCGTTTGAAATATTCTGCAACAGTGATCAATCTACGCACAAGGTAGTTCAAAGTACTTTCATAAATGATCCGAGAAAGCTGACCTTCCGCCAGGAGAGCATCATCAACCCGCGTGATAAAACCCGCTTTTTCAGCAGGGTCATACTGAATGATTTTAGACAATTCTTCTTTGAGAAGAAAACCGGGATTCGCAAGTTCTAATTCTTCTTGAGAAATCATAAGCTACTCCAGTTCTTTATCCTCACGAGCTTACTAATTCCACCAAATTCCATAAAGCACGTCCACCTTCATCCAATAAATACGCCCTTACCTCATGGATACCAGCATTGGCGTACTCCTCAGCGATGGCCAAGATTTCACCCTCACGGGTCAGGACATCGACATCACCGGTTTCGGCGATGGCAAGCGCCTTGAGAATGGCAAGATCGTCCGCGGTAAAGACCGAAACTCGAAATTCGCTATCGGCCTTGTTTGTCGGAACACGCCGTCCTTGCCGGAAGCCAAGACAGGCGGCCAACATGAAGATATCTTTGAACGTCTCGAAAGGACCGTCTTCGGGCTGTACGTTGGCTGCGCTTTTTAGCTGACGGTAAACCTCGCTGCCCGATTCGTCAATGTAGACACGGTCGGTGCGGGTATAAGCAGTCTCTGCCATGCTACACCTCTTCAATCATCGTACAACTTGTTCGTTTATCAAAACTAAGCCGGTACTCCGCACCAATGCAGGCGTTCAGATTTTCCCGCGCCTGACCATGAAGCTCTTCATCTGTCACAAACAGCACCAGCTGATCGGCCATTTTGGGCAAATGCTCAGTGATGCTATCGCGATGTTGGGAAGAGAGACGCCCAAAAGGTGTATCCATCACCAGCGGAGCCTCCTCCTCGCTCACCTGAGACATGGCCGTGATGAAGGATAGACTCAGAACTTGCCGCTCCCCAGCGGAAAGTTCTGGACGGGCTGGTTGCCCGTAGCGGTCAATCACCTCAAGATTGAAGTCCGAACCCAACTGGACATCCTGGAAATGGCTATCCTTCCAAACCAACTTACGGAAGGTAGATTTAGTGCTGGCTTCAATCCTCTGCCTCATATCGTCAGCAAATGCCTGATACATTTCGGCAATGGCATCGGATGCTTTCTGGGCCAATTCCAGTTTTATGCTCAACTTCTCGCCCCGTTGTCTCTCCTTGCGAGCTTTAGCGATGCTCTTTTCCAATGTGGCAATCTCCTTGCCAGTTTGCTCGATACGCTGGACCAACGCACCGCTTTCAAGATTGTGATTATCCACATCGGCCAGGAAGTTGCGCCGCTGCGCTTCCAAGCGACTGATCTCTTCCAAGGGAGATCCTTTCAGTTGCCGACTGACGTCATCTAACTCAGCATCAAGATTCCGAATGATTTCGATGAGTTCCGAACGGCGACGCATATTTGTAGTCAAATCGTCTTTTTTCTGTGAAATTTTGCCGTCAAAGGCAGCCAAGGCAGCGCTGGTGTCAAGGACGGCATCCTCAAGTGAACCGGGCACGGTGCTGTCAAGCAATTCTCGTAGATGCTCAGACTCCGGTCCGTGTTCACTAAAGGGACGGCCACAAATGCAGACGGTCCGTTCCAACAAGTCCTGGATAAACTGCTGGCGGATGCTACTGGGAATCTCCCCCCGTTCCCGTTTCTCGTTGAGAATAGTCAACGCCTGACTGATCGCTGACTGTGCAACCAGGCTGTAGGCGGAGGAGGCTTTTTCCCGAATCGATTCCACCACCTGCTCCAATTCAGTACGGCGTTGCTTCAAATCACGCTCCAACAAGTCACGCTGTAGTTGAAGTGATTTGGCGTTCTGGGAATCCCGCAGCTTGCTGTCAATCTCCACAATTTTACGCCGGGCCGACTCGATTTCTTGCGCCAATTCCTCTTTGCGCCGTATATCCTTGTCCCTCTTTGTGCGTAGTTGTTCGTCCTGCTCAAGCAGTTCCCGCAACTCGCCGCCGGAAGTTCTTTTTAGCTCACCCCGATAGTCAGCGGCTACCTTTCCCAAGTGATACTGCGCCCTCTCCAAAACCTTCAGCTTCAAGATCAAATAGATTGCCTCTTTTACCTCTGCGGCAGCATCCGGTTTGGCGAAGTTATCGATCTTTTCGCCGTCAAACAGGAAATACTCCCGCGCATTGACGGGTAAGATAGCATTCATTGTGCCAATGGGATTAGAGACCGGTTGGGCACGTCCATCAGCCCCCTGCCGCATCATGGTGAATTGGTCCAGTTCGTTGACAGCCAACTTTCCAGTTTGAAGTTTGCTACCTATCAGGGTACGTTTGACCGTATACCGATCGCCGTTGTGAAGGAAAGCGATGGTGACGGACGCCCTCACTTCATCCCCCGGATTGGCACGACTGGTTGCTTCTTTGCTGATCAACTCACCGACATTGTTTACAACCTTGATATTTTCGGCGTTGCGACCATACAAACACCAGTTAATGGCCAAGAACATGGATGTCTTGCCTGCTCCGTTTACACCGTGAATCACGGTCACATTGCGAGTTGCATCCCTGGCAAACGCAAGCTGCTGCCGATCATAGTATTGACGAAAGTTTTCCAAAACAATGCGTTCAAGCTTCATGCTTCCTCCTCGCCCTGTCGCTGCAATTCAATCTCAGCGGTTTTGCTGACAATTTCATCAATTCTGTCATAAATACCGCGAGGACGCTCCATAGAAATGAACTCTTGTTCCACTTCAAGGACGTCAAGAATAACTTGGCGTAAGGCTGGATCATGTTTCTGGAACAACGTGGCTATACGATCTCGCAACATAGTAGATCCTTACCGGAGATGATGAGATGACATTCCATAATTACAGTCAAGGATTGGATTCTGCCTACTGCATCATCCACGCTAAAAAATCAGGTTTTGTAATAAGGAATGCCCCGACAATTTAGGCTGGATGATGCACTACATACCAAATGACTGTCCAAACCTGAAATAATTCCCTATAAGGAAACGAACAGTTTCTTCACTAGAAATCAAAGAGTCACCCAAGAGAGGACGCGCCACCCGACAAATCGAGCAAACCATAGTGTTCGGCGATCTCCCAAATCACGTCGAGGGCCTGATGCTTGTTCAAGGCTGGATTGGCAAACTCCGTAAATCGTTGCAACTCCCGACGAACAATGCTGCGTTCTGCCTGAAAGGTGGTCGATTCCCGATCCAAGTCATTGGGCGGGATAGCGATGAGATCGTGAATAATCGAATACTCTTTGCCCGGGGCTTTGCGCAAAATGCGTCCCCGACGTTGGATAAACTCCCGAGGGTTGCCGCTGCTGGCCAAGAAATAGGCGGTGCGGGTGCTGGGCACATCGACGCCCTCATCCAAGCACTTCATGGCCGCCAGGGCCTGCAACGTGCCGCTGGCAAAGTCGGCCAAAAGCTGTTGCCGGTCACCGGTTGATTCCTCCGCAGTGAACTGGTTGACCAGAATCCCCTTTTCCCACCCCACAAGCTGCATGACATCGTCGATCTGGCCCGGCGCACAGTAAAACAAGGTGTGCTCCATCGCCTTTTCCGCATCGAGCAGCGCCGCCAGGGCTGGCAACTTGTTCGCCGCAGTGTTCAGCAACAGTGCCCGCTTGATCAAGAGCAGCTTCAACGCATCCGGCTTCTCTGACCCCTGGCTGCCTGGTTTCCCTTGACCCAAAAGCCGGGCAATCCTGATGGACAACTTTTCATACTCGTCCATCTCATCATCGGTCAACGAGACCAAGTGGGGATAATAGTAGTAGGGCGTCAGGCTGACCCCAATGGCCTGTTCCAGGGAAAAGGCAAAGACCGTCTCGCCAAAGAACGCCCGCAGCGCGGCCGTCCCATCATCGTCAAACCAGCGGTCCGGCGTGGCGGACAAGGCGAGCCGAAAAGGGATTTGGTCGGGATAGTTCTGGCGGCTGCGTTCCGCCCCCAAATGATGAACCTCATCCGCAATCAGCAGGCCCGGCCCGGCCAGCCGAGCAATGGCAGATTGGAAATCAGGGTTGATAAAGGTGGTGTGGGTGGTGATGACGGAGATGAAGGGACGATACCCGCCGTTGAACTCAATCACGCCGTGGTTCAACTCATCCAGCCAACTGCTTTTGTTCTGATAGGCCAGAATCGGTCGATAGCCGAAGGTGACCGCCTCGGTCTGCCACTGGTCAACCAGATGCTGGTAGGGCACGGCGATCACGACCGCCAGCCGCCCTTCCCGTTCAAACAACCTAACCGACGCGGCCAAGGCGGTGATGGTCTTCCCCGTGCCCGTGGCCATCTCCAACAACCCCCGACATTCATGGACAAACCAGGCGTCAATGGCTTCATCTTGATAGGGGTGCAGGGCCAGTTGGGGAGGAAGAGAGGGGTGGGACGGTTTATACGCATAGGGGATTTCAGAGATATGGCTTGGCAGCCAGGGCGGGGCCGGGTAAGGACGATCCTGGGTGCGCAGGCGCACAATGTTTTCCAACGCCGCCTCGGGCAGATCGTAGACCCGCACGTTTAGGTCCTGGTTGGTCCAAAGCCGGTCAAAGCGGCGCACATCCGCGGCCACCAGGGGAGCAAAGGCTGGCTCCCAGGATTTGAAGACTTTGTTCGATTCGTAGTTGACCGTGCCCCGGATGCTCTCGTTGGGCGAGCCGTTGAAGCTCACCTGATCCCCGGCGGCATCGGTGAAAATGCCAAACTTGTCGTGGAAATCTCCGCCGGCCAGCTTGTGCTGGGGCAGAGCCAGCTTGAAGGTCAGCACCCCATCCGCCACCATCCAGGCCAAGGCCGACAGCGTCTCCTTGGCCAAGGTCGATTCCAGTTCCGACAGATTGCGCACGATTGCCCGCCGCAAGAGTGGGTCCACCTGTGCCTGGACGCCCGTCTGCAAGGCGTTCCAATCATCCGAATCCAGGATCGGGCTGGTGATGATCCTGGCGCGTCCGCCGTGGGCGGCAAAGGGCACCATGCCCTGGGCCACAATGCGCAGCCAGCCGGAGCTAAAAAAGCCCACCCCTCGGTCATAGCTGACCGAGGCAGCCAGGGCAGGCGCGTAGAGATCGGCAACCATATCGTCGGTTGAGGTATCCAGGGTGATGGGTAAGTGCAGAGTTCGAAGAGACAAAGATCGTTCCAGATATCTCGTATCACAACGGAGAATTTGGCAACTACGTGGTTGGCAATCGCGCCCACTAATCTTATCACCCCTTCGGATGGATTACCACCTTCATCCATCCCGATTGGCGGCACTAATTTTCTTCGGAAACCAGTCGTCCTACTTCGGTGGGTGTTGGCCTGTGCTGGTCCAAAAGGAACGGGCAGCAACGACGAGGAGATTGTTCATCAATAGAGCTTCAACGGTCACTCTGCCAATTGGTGTGATACCGAAAATTTCGGTCGCACCCACATTCCAAATGAAGCGGTTGTGCCAACGCTGAAGCCGGGGATTGTAGAGAGAAACGGTTTCGCCACTTTCAAGATCGACAGCTTTGACATGAGCTTGTTTGTATCTATTACACGAGGAACAGGCCAAGCAGAGGTTTTCAGCAATTGTTTCGCCGCCCAGTTGACGGGGCAGAATGTGATCGATTTCGTAGCGTTGGCCGGTGAGCCACTCGACACTGCGGCAGTACTCACACTGTTGTCGAGCGCGATGACGAACCAATTCCCGCAACGCTGTTGGAATATAGGCGGACATCAGTCGTCCTGTAAAGGCCGCAGTGCGGGGGTGATGTCGTGACCGCGCTGCTTGAGCAACGCCAATGCCTGCGCCCAGCGCAACATTGACTGATTGTACGCGTCCAAGAGCGCCTGCTGCTCCATCTCTTCTGCCTGGGACAGTGGCCGCTCGTGGGCCAGTTCGTTAATCTGGGCCATTCGTTCCTGCTCCAAGAGAGAGATGGAAGGATGGGTGGCCGTCCAAAGAGCTTCGTCGCTGAACAGGTGCATAACAGCCAATTCTGCTTCCAAGGCAGCGGGCAACCCTTGCCCTCCGGTCAGTGTCACGTCCACCGCACCGGCGACGATCTCGTCCATTGAGCGATAGGTCTGTTCGGATGCTCGCTGCAATTTCCAGACGACAGAATCGGGTAAAGTCAATGTCAATGTTTGTGCCATTGTTTGCAACCTATCAGCGAATCACTTCAAAACACCTGAACACAGGTTGATTTTACAACACATAGCACGGTAGACAAAGGCGCTTGGTTTTGGATAAAGTGCGACTCGTATTGGTTTCTCGTCTCACTCCTATCCTATGCACGAATTTCTGACATTCTGGGAGCAACGGTCTTCAGAATTTCCTCGCGTGTTTGCAAGGTTTTCAAATCGTACATAGACTGAAGCGCAAGCCAGGAGGCAGCGTCGCCGCCAAAATAGCAGGCGAGGCGCTGAGCCGTATCGGCTGTGACCGAACGCCGCTCTTTAACTATTTCGTGGATACGCGTAGCCGGTACGGCAAGCGCCTTGGCAAGTGCATTGACGCTCATCCCTAAAGGGGCCAGGAAATCCTCCTGCAAAATCTCCCCCGGATGCACGGGACGCATACGATTGATGGGTCGGGTCATAGTTTTGTCTCAGTGGTAGTCAACGATCTCAACATCAGCAGGTCCGCTTTGTGTCCAGACAAAACAGAGCCGGTACTGGTCGTTGATGCGAATACTATACTGGCCCTGCCGATCCCCCCGCAATGCTTCCAGTCTGTTTCCCGGCGGTGAGCGCAAAAAATCCAGCGTCTGTGCCGCATCCAATTGGGTCAGCTTACGCACGGCAACTCTCTCGAAAGAGCGAAAGCGGCGTGGACTGCCGCCCTCGAACAACTCTTGTGCGTCTGAGTCACGGAAGGATTGAATCATAGCCCATTCTATTACGTCCAACGTACAATGTCAATCCGAATCGATTTTCGGTTTTTTCGAATGCAGATAAAAAAGAGAGGCGTGCGATCGACTGAACGATCGCACGTCTCTCGTTTCACTCGTCTACCGGCCAACAGCCGGTGTTACTTCAGCTCATACGTAATCTGCACCTGCATTGTCAG
>Ga0209284_10003926_pt1 | contig 17533 bp, 14 predicted proteins | sample FRY03_FD_187211 | JGI IMG/M metagenome (GOLD analysis project Ga0209284, IMG submission 187211) | Freshwater microbial communities from Lake Fryxell liftoff mats and glacier meltwater in Antarctica - FRY-03 (SPAdes) (version 2) | ecosystem: Environmental > Aquatic > Freshwater > Ice > Glacier... | reverse complement strand
CATTTTCCATCCCCCTGAAAACTCACGGAGTTTTCTATGCATATCCGAACTCTGAAATCCCAATCCAGTAAGAATGCGTTCAATTTTCGATTCAATCTGACCGGTTCCAAGCAGCGACAATCGATCATTCAGATCATTGAGCTCTTCAATTAATCTCGTGTAAACGTCGCTATGATAATCTTCTCGGATTCCGAGTTGTTCTGAAATGTAGGCAATGCGCTCTTCCATTTTCATCACTTCCGAAAATGCTTGAGATGCTTCTTCCATCACCGTTTTATCTTCCCGGTGATCCATTTCTTGAGGTAGATATCCTAGGGTCAGTTCTTTGGGCTTGGATAGTGTTCCAGAACTGGGTTGAACAATACCGGCAATGATTTTCAGCAAAGAAGATTTACCTGCTCCGTTTTTCCCGACCAATCCTATGCGATCTCTGCGACCGACGAACAAGCTAATTTCTTCAAAGAGAGCGCGTTGCCCGTAGTATAGACTTAAATTATTTACCGTTACCATATTCGGGCGCAAAGATAACTATTCAGAACACTTGAGGGAAAGAGAATTCGGAAACTAAGCCAGACAAATTTTACTATTACCGAAATAGATAACCTGCTTAAAAGAAAAAGGGCCTCGTCCTTTTAGAAACGAAGCCCTTTTTTTGGGTTGGGATAAAAAAATTCTTAATAATTCCAGAGATCATGTTCAATTTCAAACAGATCACCTTTGATTCTTTCTGCCTCTAACAAGGCGTCTATGCCTTGATAATAGCTTGAAATAGTTCTGTCGTAAACGTTGGTTTCTTTGGTGATGTACGAAGCAAAGAAACGTTGTTGAAACAGATCTTCAAAAGTGCGGCGCTGAGCGTCGTTCTGACGATTGTAAACATCGGCATTAGCAAATACATAACGGCACTCAGGGAAGTACAACCAGAATAGTGTTTTGTAACCACGTTTCTCGCCTTCATCATTGTAGTCCTCCTTCATAGGAGCAATACCAATAATGCGCACATAGCGCTCTGAACGTTGCTTATCAAAGATCCAATCTTCTTTAAGCATGTATTGAGTAATAACACCAGATTCAATTGGTTCAATAGTTTCCACTTCTTCCCATTCCTCTGTATCCAGATTTTGGCGACGGCGTGTAACTTTTTGATTTAATACAGAATCAATCTCTGCGGGCTGCAACGCATAGCGAAACTCATCGTCATCATCTGTAGGCCCAAGACCGTAAGCAGTCAAGGAACCTTCAACCAGCAATGCATGTTTAATTACGTTAAACAGGCTGCGGCGATCTTCGATATCTTCCTTAGGATAATAGAAAGGGTGGTTTATCTTCTCGCGAAGATCAACAACTCTCCAAATCCTTTTAGACCACATTACATCCGCCTCGCGAAGATGTGGGTAAGGAATAACGCGTTTGGTAGCATTGTGTTCTTTAACGTAAGCTCCGTCTAGAACCGTCTGCACCTGTGCGTCTGCTGTGTTTGCAAGCAGGAAGGCAGCAATGATGATGAAAAGTATCTTCTTCATGGTTTCCCTTTTTAGTATTAGGTAACTCTGAGCGTAATGTTTGATACCTGACGAGTACCACCATCAGGCATTTTTACTACGATCTTTTCAATATAGATTTTCTGACCTTGTCCAACCTTCTTAAGGTTAGCAGTCATTTCATCTGTAAGTGCATTAGAGCTAGAAGTTTTTTCAATTACTTGTCCATCGCGGATAAATACCATTGCAAAGCTTTGAACTTTAACAGAAACTTCAAAATCGAAGTTTTCCATTTTAGCAATGATACCAGATGCTACTACAGCATCCGCTTTTGGAACAGTATTGTCTGAAGGCTTCTTTCCCGCGAAAATCGGAACAGGATCCGGAATAGGCTTAACTCGAAACAACTTATCACCCATGCGCTGCTTAGAGCCATCAGGCATAGTAGCCATTACGGTGATGGTTGCTTCTTTGTCCGCGCCGGGTTTAACGATCCATTCGTTTCCTTCTTTATTGATGCTATTACTGCCACTTATTGACACCTGCAATTTTTCTTGCGGGATACCAGGAACAGAAATCTCAACAGGATTTGGAAGTCCACGATAGAAAACGTTCATTTTGGTTGGTGATACTACTAATGCAGGTTCTGCAACAGTAAACTCAGGAACAATAAATGGATAATCTTCAATGTCTCCACTTGGACCTTTGTATTTGATCACGCCTTTAAACGACTTTTCTCCTAAACCAAGACTAGAACTTGCAAGTCGAAGTTTGCCAAGACCATCTTTTCCGATTTTAATCGGAGCAGCATTGGCATCTGGAGTATAGGCAGTTGAATCTCCTTCAGCGCGCAAATTGCTCGAGATGTAGATTGACGGCGCATTAGTTGCGTCGTAAGCAGCCAACAAAACGTTTGCACGGAAAGAATCGCCTCGTAATACATAGTTAGACTCCGGTACTACAAGTGGCACTAGAGCGGTAAACTTGTATGACTTTCCTTCGATACCACTGGTAAGTTCAGAAAGCAAGTCGGCTTTGGCATTTTCAACGTCAACCTGAAGTTTAGTTAGGATCACGATTACAGCTGCCATAGGCACGTGGTAGAAGTTTTTAGTCTCCCATTTTACCATTAACTCATCTTCTAAAACATCCTCAAAGCCGAATGCCTTGTTAATACCTTCAACAAATTGCTTGGATGGAGTCCAATTGTTTCCAGTAACTTCTTTCACAGAAATCGAAGTAAGGAAGTTACGGTAACTTTCAAGTTTCCCTTTCAGTTCAGCAGCAGACCAAGCATCTGCACGGGGCTCTTGAGGGTGACCTCCAACCAACATTGCAGTATTGTTCTGGTTCTCATCAGGTTTTTTGATCTTTTCCTTGTCATACATGGAAATAGCCCTGCCTGTGCTTTGGTCGAAATATTCTTCCCAACCAGTGCCATCGGCATTGCCTTTGTGCGAAGCCGCCATCACGCGAGCCTTCATTTCCTCAATATGAGCAAGAATTTTAATAGCCTCCGCCTCCACTTTTTTAGCTTCGTTGAGGAAAGGGCCTACTTTATCCTTATTCTGATTGAACTTAGCCTCGAAGTCGGTCATAGTCGTGCTGCTCTTTCCAGTCAGCGTAGACTTTGTCTTTTCGAGTCCACTATTTACAGTTTTGAACGCTTCAAGAACGTCTTTCGAGATATTCATTGCCAACAATGCAGTCAATACGAGATACATCATCCCGATCATTTTCTGCCGTGGGGTCTCTTTACCTCCAGCCATGTGATTCCAGATTTACGTGGTTAGACATTAAGATGCTCATGAATTCACCCCACTACCCATGGCGTTCAGCATATTGCTGTACACTGTGTTTAGTGTGCGGAGATTCTTGGCCAGCTCTGCGATATTCTCTTTGTACAACTTAGTATCTTCAACAGAATCCTGGAGATTTTCCAGAAGTGAAGAAATACCACTGTACAACTGACGGTTTTTTTCAAGTTCCTGAAGCTGAAGCTCGTACATGCCATTTAGAGAGTTTAAATTCTCTGACATTTTACGAAGACTTTCGCCTGCGTTATTGCCATCTTCAGCATGACTGGTTAATCCAATTAGCGAGTCAGATGCAGCCTGATAAGTTTCGGTAAGTTCACCAACTTTAGAAGTTGCTGTACGAAGACTTCCTGCGTACTCTTTAGAAGCACCGGATACATCAGCAATATCATTAAGTTGACCAGCCTGAGTGCTCAAACTGCGCATACCCTCGCCCAGACTAGCTATAAGTTCAGGTTCGATTTTAGCTTCTTCAAGCATACTATCCAATTGCTCGGTCAAAGATTTGTTACCATTTTTTCCAATAGAACCATGTCCTGAACCATGCTCTCCAGTTGCGAGCTCAGGATAAACTAGTGACCAATCTGGATCCTCGTGAGGAGGTTCGAATGCAGAAAAGAAGAAAATAAGCGCCTCTGTTGAGAGGCCAACGATAAGTAGCGCAGATGCTCCAGCCCAGTGCTCAATCTTAAACATCGCTCCGATAATTACTACCGCAGCTCCGATTCCGTAAAGTTTGGACATGAACAATTTCCACTTCTTGCTTCCAGGTTTCATAATTTGACTTGCGTTTTTAAGGTTAACTAAATGAGGTTATACAATGAATAGCGAGGTTTTCGAGAAAATGCTGTTTACTGTTAATTGAAGTCCTTGGTCTCAACATTTTTACCGCGTCCAAGGAATGACATAACACAACGGAATCCTATGTAACACTTGGCTGTGTCACTATACTCAAATGAGCGGGTTCCTGTTTGTATATAGTATCCAATGTCCTTCCATGAACCACCGCGAATTACTTTTCGCTTCATTGATGGAGGATCATCTGATTTAGCATAGTAGTCATACTCAGAACTCATGTCATGAGTAAATTCATATACCCCTTCATCGAAGGCGGTATTAGTCCACTCAGCAACGTTTCCGGCCATATTGTACAAGCCATAATCGTTGGGTGAGTAAGACGCAATTGGAACGGTATAACAACCGTTGTCTTCCACATAGTCACCCCTCATTGGCTTGAAGTTAGCCAAAGGACAACCCTGAATATTTCTCACATAAGGACCACCCCAAGGATATGGCGACAAGTCTAAACCACCACGAGCAGCAAATTCCCATTCTGACTCAGATGGAAGGCGGAAACGCTGAACAAATGTTTCACCGTTTTGCATTTTCCATTCATTCAGAATCTGAGTACGCCATGCATTAAATGCACGAGCCTGACCCCAAGTAACACCAACTACCGGATAGTCGTCATAAGCAGGGTGCCAGAAGTACATTTCTGTAAGTGGCTCATTGAAACTGTAGGTGTAATCATGCACCCAACAAAGGGTGTCAGGATAAACGTTGATGATTTCTTCGATAACGAATTGTGAACGGTCACTGTGTCCTCGAACCGAATGCAGTTGGTTCAGACTGTTTACCTGTCCATATTCTTCATCTTTACCTGCTTTACGGGCAGCACCTTTGAAATCGATCCACCAATAGCGGTAAATCAGTTTGCGGGTGTCAATTTGCTTTCTGTTGTAGAAGCGATCAGATCCTTGTAAAAAGAACTCATCATAAAGAAGATCGAATACATCTTCTTCATCCCAAGCTATTTCTTCGTCCCAGATGAGGACGTAGCCTTTGTCGATAAATCGGTCCAACTCGCGACCTTCCGCATCTTCCGCTAAGAAGTAACGATCGTCGTCATTGTTGGCCAATGCATCCCTGAACAGTGAGTCGCGAACATAGTACACGAATTGTCGGTACTCATTATTCGAAATCTCATGCTGGTCAATGTAGAAGGCCGGTAAGGTTACCGTCTTCGACCGGGCATTATGTGCATAAGGCACATCTTGGTCACTAGGACCCATCGTGAAGGAACCAAAATGAATGTAGTTCATCCCATACGGGTTGATCTGCACCCAATCTTCCCGAGGAAACACTCCTACGAGTTCTCCTCGGTTGCCCCCATAACAGCCTGCAAGCAGAGCGGCCGCGATGATGAAGTACAACGCCTTTTTCATGATTTCCAGGTTTTAATGGTTCTTCACATAGGGTGAAAGCCCATTATTATAATGCAAGATATACGTCAAACTACGAGTATAACACAAATTAGGTTTCATTATTGTTATAAGAACCTTGGATTACCATGGCTCTTTTTAACCAACTTCTCAATCAAGTTGAAGCAGTAGGTTAGCATAATCTCATGAGATCCAGAACTATAATTGCTAAGCTCAGAAGTTGTAACATCGTACGAATAACCTATACGAATAGTTTGTGGTGCGGTTTCATCTTCATTGTTCCATGAGTGCTGAAAACCGGCCATTGGCGCAATTGCATCTTCTGTACGATAGCTTAAACCAACCCAAAACATATTGTTGAACAAGGCATTCACATTAATATCAACCGTTGTTTCCTGTGCATCGCTCTTCACCAATAAATTCGGACGAAGTTTGATCATATCATTCAAGGGATAGGTGTAACCAGCCATGAAGTAATAGTGGCGAGCTACCTGAATACTAAGATCCTTAAGATCCTGACCAGTTAAATGAGTTGATGACAATCCTATGTAGTAATTGTCAGGCTTGAAATAGAACAAGCCAAAATTCAAATCGAAACTGTTCGCAGAAACTGCAGTTTCACTTATGGCAAGATCTGGCTCTAGATTTAGAGGGCCATCTGGTGGATGCCAATCATTACCCAATTTTTTGCCCAACAATCCAAGGCCAATTCCGATTCCCAACTTCGCACTTTTGATAGGCAAATGATAAGAATATGACAATCTTAAGATATTATTGGTTTCCTGACCGAGCTTATCATTGTAAAAAGTCACACCTAACCCGCCTTTAAGAGCTTTCACAGGAGCGTGGAAGTTTAAAAGCATTGATTTTGGTGAACGATCGAAGCCGGACCACTGTTGTCTGTAAAAAAGGTTCAGGCAATTGGCACCATCGGTACCCGCAACACCTGGGTTAAATGACAACTTATCATTCATCCACTGGGTAAATTGTGGGTCTTGCTGAGCATGCACAGCACCCGTTAAAAGCGCAGTAGCCGCTATAAGTAAGATTCTTTTCATTCTCAATCCCTCTATTGATTCTGGTCTTTTTTTCTGAACCATCCCCGGCTCAGAAGTTGCTAAAATAAGCAAAAAACGAAATCATCAAAATTTTTTCGACAAGTTGTGTCCTCAGTACTTCGAATGTTGATAGTATATCTATAAGTTATCAACAAGTCAAACGAGCTTTTGATAGGTCCTCCACCAACGGTCGGGAAGGTCTTCATTTGTCGCCATTTGATAATCTTTATAAGTACATGGCACCAAGTGATGCCGCTCGTATTTGTTGTAAGTGCCTGAAGGATAGGGCACATCCATCCACCATCGATCACTGCGGTCGCTTTTGTAGAAAACCAACTGATGCTGATCTAAATCTACAATGTACCGAGTATAAGCACTAGTATCGCAATTTGGATAGTCGCCTTTGCGCAAAACATAGCCCTCAATAAAATACCAAACCATTTCTGCTAAAAGTTGGGCATTAATGCCTCTTTCGTCTAAATGAGGATTGTATTCAAAGAAACCAGCGAGACTTAATTTATCGCTCATTCCTGCCTGACGACATAATTGACAAGCTTCCTGTGCAAACAATCCATTTGGGCCAGCTTTTGCATTGCCCGGCGCATCTGAGGCACGAATCGCACTAAAGTCAAAGCTGAAAATGTCGGCGTTGCGAATAACGGGCTCCATGTCATGGATATTTCCACTTACATCACCCAATCGGTACAAATCAAAAAACATCTTATCCATCAAGTCGATCAGATCTGCCGACACTATGCTCCGTTGATGGCCAATATTGCTGTAATTGAACAAGAAATTAGGTTGGTGTAGAATAATATGACTTAGATAATTCTCACTATCGCGCAGATCTTTCAGTTCGCCAACATCTAAACGATGATCTACCGTTACCAAATTCACCGTTTGTTCCAGGTGTTCAAAAGCAGTGTACATCGCATAGGTATGATCCTGACTGCCACCAATAACAATAGGTATGATTTTGTTTTTAAGGAGAAACAAACAGGTTTCCCTAATGGCGAAGGCAGTGTCTTCTGGACTCGCTCCTTCCGCTATATCACCTAAATCAGCGATTTTTAGATCTGCCGAAGGAGAGCTGAGTTTGTAGAATTTCTCTCTAAATTTTTTAACCGCGTCCGCACAACCGGTGTTGTGTCGGGCGCCATTTTCTGCCATCACGCCCACAATAGCGAGATGAACTCCTTCTAAATCAGGAAATGCATTGCTATGGAATTTGGTGTTCTGAGCAATGCCCGCAACCTTGGACAGAAAACTTTCTGTAGCCAAAGGTTTAAAGAATACTGAGATATCCATTTACGAACGTTTCCTTGCCTTTTTAGGTGGGTTTTTTGCAGCTTCTTCAGTAAGTGCCTTCACTTCTTCCCAAGTGAGAGAAGCAGGTTCTTTTCCTTTTGGAATCTTCACATTGAGTTTCCCTGCTTTGATATAAGGCCCATATCTGCCGTTCAGTATTTGTGTATTAGGATCTTCGTCAAAAACTTTGATTAGTGCATTGGCTGCGGCTTCGATTTTCTTGATCACCAAATCTTTAGCTTCATCATAGGTGATGGTAAAAGCATCCATGTCTTTTGGGATGGATGCGAAAATTTTACCATATTTAATATAAGGGCCAAATCTGCCGATAGCTGCTGAAAGCTCTTCAGCTTCAAACTCACCCAATTTCCTAGGTAACTTGAATAGTTCAAGAGCTTGTTCAAGGCTTATAGAGGTTATACTTTGTTCAGCAAGTAGGGAAGCAAATCGTTTTTCTTCGTCTTCCGGACTACCTATCTGAATCATGGGTCCAAACCTGCCAATTCTTGCTATTACTGGTTTGCCACTCGCTGGATCTTCACCAAGGAGCCTATCACCCATAGCCTTTTTACCCGTTTCAAGAGTTTGATCAACGCTGAGGTGAAAAGGCTTGTAAAAATCACGAATCATGTGATTCCAAACAAGCAATCCTTGAGCTATATCGTCAAATTCCTTTTCAACTTTGGCCGTGAATTGATAGTCCATGATGGTTTCAAAATTCTCACAGAGAAAATCTGTCACCACTCTTCCTATATCCGTCGGAAAAAGTTTATTCTTCTCACTTCCAGTAGTTTCGGATTTCGTTTCTTCTAGGATTTCACCGTTTTCAATTTTCAAGACATTAAAATCTCGCTTCTTCCCATCACGGCTTTCTTTAACAACATAACCGCGATCTTGAACGGTAGAAATAATAGAAGCATAAGTAGATGGTCTTCCAATTCCCAATTCTTCTAACTTTTTCACCAAACTTGCCTCTGCATATCGAGGTGGGTGTTGAGTAAAACGCTGAGTGGCGCTTAATTCATTCAAATTAAGTGATTGCCCTTTTTTAAGTGGGGGCAACATCCCGCTTTGGCCATCTTCTTCCTCATCATCTGTGCTTTCCATATAAACCTTAAGAAATCCTTCAAAAAGGAGCACTTCGCCTTTAGCGATAAGGTTTTCTTTAGAACCGCTGATACTAATAGTGGCAGTTGTTTTTTCCAGTTTGGCATCGGCCATTTGGGAAGCAACCGTTCTTTTCCAGATCAGATCATAAAGACGCTGCTCATTGCGCTCTCCTCCTACAGTACTCGCCATAAAGTCAGTTGGGCGAATAGCTTCGTGCGCTTCCTGTGCGCCTTTAGAAGTGCTGGTATATTTGCGAGTCTGGTGATATTCCTCACCAAATTCTTTTCCTATAACTTCCTTTGTGCCATTTAGCGCGGTATCACTAAGATTCACGCTGTCGGTACGCATATAGGTGATCTTTCCTGATTCGTACAACCGCTGAGCGATGGTCATGGTTTGCGAAACTGAAAATCCCAGTTTACGGCTGGCTTCCTGCTGCAAGGTAGAGGTAGTAAATGGCGGGGCAGGAGATTTACTTCCGGGTTTTTGTTCCAAGTCACTTACACTGAAATCTGATTTCAAACAAGCTTCCAGAAATTTTCTAGCTTCAGCTTCTGTATCAAATCGTTTCGGTAATTCGGCTTTAAATGTTCCGAGCTCGTAACTAAAAATGGCTAAAATGCGAAAGCTTGATTTTGACTCAAAGCCCTCTATTTCGGTTTCGCGCTCTACAATGAGCTTAACTGCCACACTTTGAACCCTTCCAGCCGAAAGTTTTGGTTTTACTTTTTTCCAAAGTACAGGCGAAAGTTCAAAACCAACTAATCTGTCTAAAACCCGACGAGCTTGTTGGGCATTTACAAGATTGGTATTTACTTTTCGCGGGTTTTCGATCGCTTTAAGAATTGCTCCTTTAGTTATTTCATTAAAAACTATTCTCCTGGTTTTCGATTCCGGTAAATCAAGCGTTTCCTGAAGATGCCATGATATAGCTTCTCCTTCACGGTCCTCATCCGTTGCTAGCCAAACGATCTCAGCGACTTTCGCAAGTTGCTTTAACTCCTTGATAACATTTTTTTTATCGGCAGAGACTTCATATTTGGGTAAAAATCCCTTCTCAATATCAATCGCAGCCTCATTCTTAGGAAGGTCCCGAACGTGACCATAACTTGATTTCACCGTAAAATCCTTACCTAAATAGCCTTCAATGGTCTTTGCTTTTGCAGGAGACTCAACAATCACTAGGTTTTTTGACATGCTTTATTGCAGTAGATTGCTTGAAAAACTAGAAATAACGGGGATTTTTTACCAACCGAACTCTGGTTTTCCTTCTCTACGGTTTCGCAAAGTAAGTACAAAGCGATTGTGATTTCCAAACAGGGGCACGTTACTAAACGTTTAATTACGCCTTTGCACAAGCTTTTTCCACCCCTGACATGATATGTATTTGACCCTGTTAATGCTGTATTTGCAGGGTGCTTAGCTTTTTTAACAGACTGACAAACTGACAGATATTAAAATTTTCAGTATCTTTGCAGCCCCTTATTTAGAGGTATATGTTGATAGAAGGAAACAAGGAAATGGATGAAAGTCGTCAAGGTGAAAAACTTATGACTGATTTTGCAGTCCCAAATGGTCAGCGAAAAATGATGATTGAGAGCTACGGCTGTCAAATGAATTTTTCCGATAGTGAGATTGTAGCCAGCATTATGTCGGAAGCTGGTTTTGGCACAACCCGTAATGCCGAAGAAGCAGATCTGATTTTGGTTAATACTTGCGCTATTCGCGATAACGCGGAACAGAAGGTTAGAAACCGATTGGTATTTTTCAGGTCATTAAAAAAGAAAAATCCCTCATTAGTGGTAGGAGTGCTCGGTTGCATGGCTGAGCGACTTCGAGAACAGTTGATAGAACAAGAGCAATTGGTTGATTTGGTGGTTGGACCGGATGCTTATCGGGACCTTCCCAATTTAATTGACAAAGTGGATGGAGGACAAAAAGCGGTAAACGTTTTACTTTCCCGCGAAGAAACCTATGCCGATATCAGTCCGGTGCGATTAGATAGCAATGGCGTTACCGCTTTCATTTCTATAATGAGAGGTTGTGATAATATGTGTTCCTTTTGTGTAGTTCCTTTTACTCGTGGAAGAGAACGCAGTCGGGATCCGGAATCTATCATTAAGGAAGCAAAAGAATTATTTGATCTCGGGTATCGCGAAGTAACATTGCTCGGACAAAATGTGGATTCCTATAAATGGAATATGACTTCTAAAGGCGAAATTAAAAATCCGGAACAGTCAACAACCAATTTTGCTCAGCTCATGGAAATGGTTGCACTTGTTAATTCTAAGCTGCGAATCCGTTTTTCTACCTCGCATCCTAAGGATATGAGCAATGAGGTTTTACATGTGATGGCGAAGTATGAAAACATTTGTAATTACGTTCATTTGCCGGTTCAAAGTGGTAATTCTGATGTGTTAAATCGAATGAACAGAGGCTATACCCGCGAATGGTACTTGGAGAGAATTAAAGCAATTCGTGAAATTATTCCCGGATGTGCTATTTCAACTGATGTAATTAGTGGATTTTGCGCTGAAACAGAAGAGGAGCATCAGGATACGCTCAGTTTAATGGAGGAAGTACAATATGATATGGCTTTCATGTTTAAGTACTCTGAGCGCCCAAGAACACTTGCTGAGCGTAAGTTTACAGATGATGTTCCGGAAGATGTAAAGGGCAGGCGCCTCACGGAAGTTATCGATCTACAAATGAGCCATTCTCTGATAAGAACTAAAAGGATGCTGGGGAAGGTGCATAAAGTGCTGGTGGAAGGCAGGTCTAAGCGTTCCGAAAACGATTTGTACGGCCGCAATTCTGAAAATGTGGTGATGGTATTTCCTAAAGGCGATCTCAAGCCGGGGATGTATGCCATGATTAATGCGAAGGAATGCACATCTACCACATTGATAGGGGAAGTTGTAGAAGTTTTAGCATAATCTTATCGAGACCTGATGGAAATTCAATCTGTTAAACAACGATTCGGAATAGTTGGAAATTCGCTGAAACTCAATAGAGCTATTGAAGTTGCAATGCAAGTTGCGCCTACTAATATAAGCGTATTGGTTCAGGGAGAAAGTGGCGTAGGAAAGGAAGTGATGCCCAAAATAATTCACAATCTCAGCTCGCGTAAACACGGACCTTATATAGCTGTAAACTGCGGTGCAATTCCAGAAGGGACGATTGATTCTGAATTGTTTGGACATGAAAAAGGCTCATTCACCGGAGCACATGATAGTCGCAAAGGTTATTTTGAAGAAGCCAATGGAGGAACCATTTTTTTGGATGAAGTGGCGGAGTTGCCTCATCAAACACAGGTTCGATTGTTGAGGGTGTTGGAAACTGGCGAGTACATGCGTGTTGGTTCATCTAAAGTACAGAAAACGGATGTGCGAGTAGTGGCGGCTTCCAATGTGATTTTTGCTTCGGCAATTCAAAGTGGAAAATTCAGAGAAGACCTTTATTATCGTTTAAGTACCGTGCCCATTCACATGCCTTCATTGCGTGAGCGCCGGGAGGATATTTACTTATTGTTCAGAAAATTCACAACGGATTTCTCAGAACAGTATCGCATGCCTCCAATTGAATTGACAGAAGAAGCCATCACATTGCTTGAGTCATACCGTTGGCCGGGCAATATTAGGCAGTTAAAGAATATTACCGAACAGCTTTCCGTTATTGAAAGCGAGCGAAGAATTTCGCCATCTACTATGCGCAATTATTTGCCGGCTGAAGATGGCAATAGCTTGCCCATGTTAGTGCCTGGAGGACAAAAGGCGGGAAGTCCGGATATGAATGAAAGAGAGATTCTTTACAAAGTTCTCTTCGACATGAAAAGCGATTTGAATGATTTAAAAGCCTTGGTGCTTCAAATGATTCAGAATGATGGGCAAATAGATTTGAATATGAGCAATTCCGATTTGGTTCGGAAAGTGTTTAAAAAAGAAGTGAGTTTGGAACAGCAGCCGGCAAAGGAAAGCTCCGTTTACATTCATGATAAGCCTTATGACTCAGTAGAGATGGATGATGATGAAGATGATGAAGTAGAGGAGCGATTATCATTGTCTGATACCGAACGCGAATTGATCAAAAAAGCCTTGAAAAAACATAACAATAAGCGCAAACACGCGGCTATTGAATTGGGTATTTCTGAGCGTACTTTATATCGAAAAATAAAGGAATACAATATCAAGTGAAATTGATTCGGTCTGCAATATTTTATTTGTTAGCTGCGGTTTTTCTTGGCTCTTGTGGAATGTATAGTTTCAGCGGTGCCGATACTTCAGGGGCCAAAACATTCTCGGTGGATTATTTTAAGCCGGTTGCAACTCTTGCAAGCCCACTCTTTTCTCAGCAATTCACAGAAGAATTGAAAGATTTAATCCTTCAGCAAAGCACCTTGAGTATTGAAGAAAAGGGCGATTTGCAATTTGAAGGATCCGTGGTAGGGTATGATATCAAACCAGTGAGTGTTCAAAGCAATGAAACTGCCTCGCTCAACAGATTGACCATCACTATCAAGGTAAATTATGTCAATTCAATACAGTCGGAGAAGAATTTTGAAAGAAGCTTTTCCAAATATGCGGATTATGATAGTAATCAAGACATTTTGTCTATAGAGGAAAGTCTTCATGCTCTTATTATTGAGCAAATAAGTCAGGAGGTGTTTAACGCAAGTCTTGGAAACTGGTGAAAACAAAGGATTTCCAAAAACTTTTACTGGATCCGGCAAGCGCAGGGGCAGAACATTTGCAGGATTTGCTTGGCCTGTCAATGAAGTATCCTTATTTTCAATCCGCGCAGTTATTGCTAGCAAAAGCGGCAAAGGAAGCGGAAGATGCGCAATATGAAGATTATTTGCGCAAAGCAGCGCTCCATAGTGGCGATCGCAAAGTCTTGTTTGATTTGTTGATGAGTCCTGTAATTAGGGAAATTGTTAATCAGTTTGATCAGGAAGTGGATGAGTTCATTCCGGCTTTTGAAGAAGCTGTTATTGCCCCGGAACTTGAATCGTCTCCCGTTATAGAAGAGAATGACACCCTTGCAACAGTTGAGAACGAAACCACTCCTAATATTTCGGAATCAGAAGAGCCATCATCCGAAATCCATGACATTCATTCGCCCGAAAATGAAGCACGTGTTGAAATAGTTCTGGAAGTAATTGAAGAAGAAAAGCTTGAAGAGCTTGCAGATGAAAAGGCATTTTCCACTGAAGAAGAGATTATTAAATCGGCAGAATCAGACCCTGAATTAAAAGCCCTTGAACGCGAGATTTTATATAAGGCCGTTTACAGCACTATAGAAAAGGAAGTTCAGGAAGATATTTCAGAGCACAACAACGAGGAGAGGCCTGAGCAAATACAGTTGGACTCTACAAACCGGACTGCATTTACGGCATGGTTGCTTCGAAGAGCTGTGGATACGCAATTCATTGAGGGTACAGCAGAAAGTAAGAGGGCTTTACCGGATCGCAAATCCAAAGAAAAAAATATCATTAATGATTTTATCCGCAAAGACCCTAGAATAGCACCTGGGAAGCCGGATCAACATTCTCATGAGAATTTGGGAAGGACCAGTATCCAAGAAGATGAGGCTTTTATCACCGAAACTTTGGCAAGGGTATATGTGAAGCAAGGCAAAATTGATAAGGCAAAAAAAGCTTATCAATTACTGAGCTTGAAATATCCCGAAAAAAGCATTTACTTTGCAAACCAGTTAAAAAAACTGGACGAACACAGCTAACTAATTCAATTTCAATACGATGGCATCGTTTATCATCATCCTGATAGTGATTGTAGGCATTTTATTAGGCCTTGTAATCTTAGTACAGAACCCCAAAGGTGGAGGATTAGCCTCAGGTTTTACCGGAGCTTCCAATATTGGCGGTGTTCAGAAAACGGCTGATTTTTTGGAGAAATCAACATGGTATCTAACAGCAGCACTTTTTGTATTGTGCCTTGCTGCGGCAAAGTTTAAGCCTGGTTCAGGAGCTGCTGGTAGCGGCGACGCATTAGGTGATGATGCCACAGAGCAAATGATAGATCCGGGTGCAACGGAAGGGGCGCCTGTTTTGGAAGAAGGAGGCGCTTCAGAAGGAGGCGCTTCAGACGGAACTCCCCAAAGTCTTCCTACTCCGGGTCAGTAATCCAAGCTATAAAAATATTGGAATGTCAGTATGTCACCACATACTGACATTTTTTTTCCTCAACTGCCCCTTTGTCGCTAAATCTATGAAATATCGGATTGGCATAAAAAATGACAAAGAGCGGGCACAATACTAAATCATCATTTAACCCTTAATACCCTAAAAATATGTCAGTTAATGTGAAACCCCTGGCAGATCGAGTGCTGGTACAAGCTGCGCCTGCGGAGGAAACCACCGCAAGCGGCATCATTATTCCGGACACTGCCAAAGAAAAGCCACAACGCGGAAAAGTAATTGCCGTTGGAAGTGGTAAAAAAGACGAGCCAATGACCGTGAACGTTGGTGATACTGTGCTATACGGTAAGTATTCAGGAACCGAAATCAGCATAGAAGGAACAGATTATCTCATCATGAGAGAGTCTGATATTTTCGCAGTTCTATAATAACAGATCTTTAATAAAGCTAAAATAATGGCTAAAGAAATCACCTTTAACGCAAATGCTCGTGCCAAGCTAAAAGATGGCGTAGATGCACTTGCAAATGCGGTAAAAGTTACCCTCGGACCAAAAGGTCGCAATGTAGTAATTGACAAGAAATTTGGTGCTCCTATTATCACCAAAGATGGTGTTACTGTTGCTAAAGAAATTGAACTGAGCGATCCTATCGAAAACATGGGTGCGCAAATGCTCAAAGAAGTAGCTTCCAAAACTGCTGATCAGGCAGGTGATGGAACTACAACGGCTACCGTTCTCGCTCAGGCTATCGTAACCGGCGGACTGAAAAACGTTGCTTCGGGAGCAAATCCTATGGATCTAAAGCGTGGAATCGACAAAGCAGTTATTGCTGTTGTTGAAGGTCTTCGCAGAATTAGTAAAGAAGTTGGAAATGATCATAGCAAGATTGAGCAGGTTGGAACTATTTCGGCTAATAATGACGAAGCGATTGGTAAATTGATTGCCGAGGCAATGAAAGCTGTTGGTAACGAAGGGGTTATTACAGTTGAAGAAGCAAAAGGTACCCAAACGGAGGTTAAAACAGTGGAAGGGATGCAGTTCGATCGCGGATATTTATCTCCTTATTTCGTTACGAATGCGGAGAAAATGGAAGTTGAACTTGAGCAACCTTATATTCTTATTTGCGATAAGAAAATCTCAAGCATGAAAGATTTGTTGCCTGTGCTCGAGAAGAGCGCACAAACTGGTCGTCCGCTTTTGATTATTGCTGAAGATGTTGATGGAGAAGCTCTAGCAACATTGGTTGTAAACAAGATTCGTGGTTCACTTCGTGTTGCAGCGGTTAAGGCCCCTGGATTCGGAGATCGCCGCAAAGCTATGTTACAGGATATAGCTGTGCTAACCGGTGGAACAGTTATTTCAGAAGAAACGGGACTGAAGCTTGATAATGCAACTTTGCAAGATCTTGGTCAGTGCGAAAAAGTGAGCATAGATAAAGACAACAGCACAATTGTAAATGGATCAGGTGCTCCTGATGCTATAGCTTCTCGTGTTGGACAAATCAAGACTCAGATCGAAACCACTACTTCTGATTATGATAAAGAAAAACTTCAAGAGCGTTTGGCTAAGCTTTCAGGTGGTGTAGCGGTGTTATACATTGGTGCAGCAACTGAAGTTGAAATGAAGGAGAAGAAGGATCGTGTTGACGATGCTCTTCACGCAACCAGAGCTGCTGTTCAAGAAGGAATTGTACCGGGTGGTGGTGTAGCTTATATTCGTGCTGCAACTTCATTAAGTAAACTTCAGGGAGCTAACGAAGATGAGAATACAGGAATCGCATTGGTACTTCGTGCCATTGAGGAGCCGCTTCGTCAAATCGTTGCTAATGCAGGCGGTGAAGGTGCTGTGATTGTTCAAAAAGTGAAGGAAGGCAAAGATGATTTCGGTTACAATGCCCGCACTGAAGTTTTTGAAAATCTGTTTGCAGCAGGTGTAATTGACCCGACTAAAGTGGCACGTGTTGCGCTTGAGAATGCGGCTTCAATTGCTGGTATGTTGCTCACTACCGAGTGTGTAATTTCTGATAAACCAGAAGCAAACCCAGCGCCACAAATGCACGGTGGTGGTGGAATGGGTGGAATGATGTAAAATTTAAAGGATTATTCCTTTCATATATTTCGCTAATGAAGGCTGTTCTGTGAGGAACAGCCTTCTTTTTGCATTAAAATTGAATGGGAATTGAGAGTGAAAATGGAGTTATTTATAATTTTTCTCCTTTATAGTTCTATTTCTTGAATTGATAGAATTGCGTTTTATATTTCCCAAGGATGCTCTAGCTCTTATTCTTTTGAATCGAAATATTAAGCGTGAATGGTGGTATCCCTCCGCTAAAGCACGTCCTTTAAAAGTAAATAAAATTGACTATTCGTCGCTAATTAGGC